>Ga0075116_10000087_pt1 | contig 41686 bp, 70 predicted proteins | sample AntAceMetag02UKC_FD_69786 | JGI IMG/M metagenome (GOLD analysis project Ga0075116, IMG submission 69786) | Saline lake microbial communities from Ace Lake, Antarctica- Antarctic Ace Lake Metagenome 02UKC | ecosystem: Environmental > Aquatic > Non-marine Saline and Alkaline > Saline | place...
TGAACGCTCTAGTTTTTTCCATATAGCACATAGGGGTAATGAAAATAAAAAAGGAGTTCAAAGCAAATGACAAAACCAGGGCGAAGAATACAACCGACTGCATTAAAAGTATTAAAGAGTGGTCCTTACGATAAGAAAATAAATACCAATGAAGTAAAGCCTGAACCCACGATGCCTGATATGCCTGACTGGCTACCTGATGAAGCTAAAGCAGAATGGGAAAGAACCGCTCCTGTGTTGAACAAGCTAGGACTGTTGACCGTTATTGATGGTCCCGCATTTGCTGGATATTGTCAAGCATACGCAATGTGGAGAGAAGCATCAGAGGGCATACAAGCCAAAGGCAGCATGACATTCACAACACCCAACGGATACCAGCAGCAGATACCCGAAGTCGGTATTTTAAACACTTCACTCGGGCTGATGTTAAGATATATGGCTAACTTTGGAATGACACCATCTGATCGTGTGGGTATAAATGTCGATACAGATGAGAAAAAAGCAAGTGGAATAAAAGAACTGCTGAGTAAATAATGACTAATGATGAGCTTAAAATACTATCAGAACAGAAAGCACAGGAAGCGGTTGACTTCTTTAGTTTTTTAAAGCACACAAAAGGCATATGGCATGGGGTAAAGTTCGACTTGTATCCTTGGCAAGATGAAATAATCCGAGAAACATTTGGAACATTAAAGCCTAATGGTTATCGAAGATACAATACAGTGTACCTTGAAATTCCAAAAAAGCAGGGGAAAAGTGAGCTTGGTGCTGGAGTAGCATTAAAGCTCTTTTGTGCTGATGATGAATGGGCTGCTCAAGTATATGGATGTGGTACTGACAGAGCGCAAGCCTCACTAATATTCGATGTGTCGGTTGATATGGTTGACCAAAACGCAGAGCTGAGAAAACTCGTTAAACCTATTATGTCAAAGAAGAGAATGATATACACACCAAACAATAGTTTCTATCAGGTTGTTTCGGCAGAAGCGTTTAGTAAGCATGGGATAGATGCTTCTGGAGTTATTTTTGATGAGCTACACGCACAGCCAAACAGAGATTTATGGGATGTAATGACCAACGGTTCGGGTGATGCTCGTATGCAACAGCTCATATTTGTAATGACCACAGCAGGTGATGACCCCGATGAAACCTCAATCGGTTGGGAAATTCACGAACAGGCAAAAGGTATTTTAAACGGAACGTTGACCATTCCCAATATGTATGCAAAAATATACTCAGTAGATGAAAAGGCTAATTGGGAAGATGAAGAGAGCTGGAAGAAAGCGAACCCAAGCATAGGTCACCATTTGCGAATTGACACGTTTAGAGATGCGTTTGTCAAAGCAAAAATAAACCCGGCAGATGAGCGAAAGTTCAGGCAACTGAGATTGAATCAATGGCCTAAAGATAAGACATCAAAGTGGGTAAGTATAAATATTTGGAACAGCAACACAGGAGCGGTTCTTGCAGATAGATTAAAAGGCAGAAGATGCGTAGGTGGGCTTGACCTATCAAGTAAGCTCGATATGACGGCACTGGCACTTGCCTTTGAACCAGTTGAAGATGACACATGGGATGTACTGATGTATTACTGGATTCCTAAAGATGGGTTGAACGAAAAAGAGAACCGGGATAAAGTACCATATCGTGAGTGGGTGAAAGATGGATTGATTGAAGCCACACCTGGAAATGTAATTGATTACAGGTACATCCATAAAAGGATAGCAGAGGTCAAGGATGAGTTTGATATATATGCACTAGGCTTTGACCCTTGGAACGCACAACAGACGGCAACCGAGATGACAGACATGGGTATAAATTGTTTGGAAGTCAGGCAGGGATATAAAACCATGTCGCCTGCAATGAAAGAACTTGAGAAACTGATCGTGTCAAAAAATCTAAGACATGGCAACAACCCCGTACTCAGATGGAACTTTTCAAATGTCGAGGTCAAGTCAGATGAGAACGGCAACATAAGACCAACAAAAGGCAAAGGCAAGAAGAGCCAAAAGATAGATGGGATAGTTGCATTGATTAATGCAATATCAGTTAAGGATGCAGAAACAGAAGAAAGCATATACGAATCCAGAGGAATGAGAAAATTATAAGGAGTCTAACATGAAAGGTTCAATACCATACACACCCGTTGTCGGGGCTAGGATTTCGGCAACTTCCACCAATAGCCAAGAGGCACTAACGGCAGGTTACTATGTGATTACAAACATTGGTTCAGATGTTGCCTACTATGCAACTGATGGAAATGATGCAACCACATCTGACATGCCAATATTGCCATACAGTCAGGTCGGTAGAATATATATCAACAACTTGGCGATTGATGTTATTTGTGCTGCAACTGAAAGTACCACAATAATTGTCAATGAAATAACTGGTGCGTTTATACCAGGGAGCTAAATAATGAATGAATTTTTAGGAACATTATATCCTTTTAATGTCCTTGGGAAACAATCAGCTGAGTCTGCATTTCCCTTGGGTGACTTAATTTACAAGTCAGGCACATTTGACGGCACGAAATACCCATCGCTCGGCTCATCTAATGGCAACCTAAACGCAATCGAGGGTGCTTGTCTTACACCAAATGGAACAGATAATAAAATTGAATTAACTGACGCAGATGTGGCAAATATCGACAATGTGAAAGCATATGTCCTTGACGGCACATGGCAGGTCAAAACAGCTGACACAGATTTATATTCAATAAGTGGCACGACTTTAACACTATTTTATGATAGTAGTTGGTATGCAAGTCAGATTATATATTTCAAAGCATACGATAGTTCAGATGTTTTATTATTTGATTTTGAATTTACTATGGCAAAAGGGGATAAGGCATACGACCTTATAAATAAAGTACCTTTAAGGGTTCAAGGTACAGGAAGTGATACAACTTTTTGGGATACTAACACACAAGATGTGGCATTCAAGAATATCGTAAACGGATTTGACAGATGGCAGAACGTATCAGATAGCGAATATCTATACTTGCCGTTGACTGATGATGGCGAACATCTTGTACCACCTACCGAATTTATAACTAACAGAGAAGAAAACACCGAATATCCATTTACACCGACAGAAGTAAAAGACGGTGATGTTACCTTGTTTGATGCTAAAGGGTTGTTGTTTTATCAAGGCATTGAACATGGCGATTTTGATGCTACAACAGGATGGACACCGATAAATGGTAATGGTGCGGTTTCATCAAATGTTTATTCATTGACAGGTAATGGCGGAAATGCTTTTGCACAGGTAAATTCAGATAGTCTTATTCCTTGCGTAGAGGATGACGTAATAACTATAAGGGTTAGGGCAAGAGCAATAAATGCGGTATGTGAACACATTACAATATATCTTGATGGCTCGACAGGTGGAACGGCAAAAGTTATTGTAGTTCAAGAGGATCCAATTGAAAATCAATGGTATGAATTTATTGAAACCCAAACCGTAGGTGCTGATTTTACAGGAACAGTACAGCTTAAAATCAGACAGACTTATGCAGATGCAGGAACAGCAAACGGTAAGGTTATGGAAGTAGACGGTAACGGTGCAGGGGTACAAGTAATCAACCTAACCACAGCCTTTGGAGCAGGAAACGAACCAACCGCTGACGAAGTTGCATCATGGACACCTGATTATTTTGAAGGCTTTGCAAGTGTTGGCACACAGACTATAACAAGTCAAAATTTAGCTGAAACAGAAACTAATACCCTAGACCTACCTATTATTGGTGCATCACTTCCAAATGGAGTAGCAGATAGAATATACCAAAAAGCAGATTTAGGATTTTGGCATGAGCAGAATATTGTTGATGAGTACACACTTCAAAGTGGCGATATGGACAATTATGACAATACAACATATACAAATGTGGATATTGTTAGAATACCTAAAAAGGCAGATTATAAATATGTAGCGACTGCAATTGGTATTATTGGTTCTTCAATATTTGAAGGCTATCCTGAAATGGCTTTTGTTGATAGTACAGATAACGAAAATACTTTTGCTACTAATATATCTTCTGCGAACTGGTATATTGTAGTTTCGGCAGGATTATATGCAGATATAGCGGCGGCTAGGGCGGCACTTGCAGGAATAAAAATATACTACGAATTAGCAACCGCAGTAACAACAGAACTATCTGCTCTAACAGACCAGTTAGAAACATACGAAGATGGAACTATATTTGTAACACCTGACACTATTGCATCAAAGGCGATTACATTTGATTATCAGGCAGGACTTTATACATACATTTCAGAGCATTTACAAGACGGTAAGCGACTACTCCCATTTGAAGGGCGTTTCCAATTCTCCGAAAGTGGCACAGACATAAAAGATGCTGACAATGACCACAGTTATTTATATTCTGAAAATGATAGTGCTTACGCTAAGTTGGATTATGCAGAGTTCTTTGGTAAAGAGGGATTTAATAACTTATTTGTGAATCCAAGATATTCTGACGGCAGTTATGGGTGGAACGCTTTTCGTGGTGATATTTCAAGTTCTAATAATATTGCAAAAGTAATAGGAGATGGTAGTGCTACGTATATGAGAGTTAGACAGGTATCTTTTAGCACCATAGACACTCATAAGTATTATATTGAATGTAAATCAAAAATATCTGATGATGTATGTGCAACTTTGGAGGCTGTTTTATACGATGGTTCTTCCGAACTTGTGGTGGAAGCTCAGTCTTCTCCGACAAATGCGACTTGGTATGTGTTATCAGGTGCTGTAACCGCTACTGGAACTACAGCAAGTGGGTATATTTGGGTTGTGGCTAAATACGCAAGTACCGTTATCCAAAACGGAAAAACAGTTGAGATTGATGGAGTATACGGAGCTTATGCTTACGACCTAACAGCACTTGTAGCATCAGGCGATTTACCGTCAGACTTTTTCACAACGTATGATAGTGATGCAAAACTCAAAACATACTGCGACAGCACAGCAGGTAAGAAAGCAATAAGTGGTTATAACATATTCAACAGAGATGATACAGATAAAGACAGAGTAATGGTTTATTCCGAAGGACAATACAAAAATAAACTAGAGAAGATACTAGACTACACAGGACAATAGTGCCGAAGTTGCCGAAGAGTGCCGAAGGACAATACAAAAATAAGTTAGAGAAAATTTTAGACTATACAGGACAATAAAGGAGGGTAAAATGGAAAAGAAAAATTATGAAAAGTGGGAAGAAAAAAAGAAACAGAAGCGTACAAAGTGGATTAACGACAACCTTGACCCAGATTACGCAAAGCAAGTTTTAGAAAGAAATGATATTGATGAAGCTGAAAGAGAAAGAATTGATAAGGACTTTTTGCGGTACGCATATTCGTTTACGGGAAGAATACAAAATAAATATAATGAAATGTCAGCAAAAGTAAATGAACAACTTCTCCGCAGAATATTCTTATTGATTGATGAAAACATTACAACCGACACAGGTGAAAGCGAATTGCTAAGAATACTAAAGAAATACAATATAACAATGAACATAGAAAGCATAGAAGAACAAGGAAATAAAAGACAGCTATACAGAATATATAAAGACAATAAGTTGGCTGATTATTTTACAGTACAAATGAAATACGGTATGGCAGTTTAAGGAGCATTAACATGAGAAACATGATATTTGAAAATCTTGATACGGCTGATATTAAATATCTAATCGGCAAAGGGAGAAAGTGCAAGGAGTTTTATGGGTGTTTTGCAACCGCAAAGAAAACCGCAAAAGTTCCCGAACAACTTCCATTTGCTTATAAGATTGAAAAAGGCGAAGAAGTATTAATGGGATATGATGAATATTTCAACACGAAAGTTGGAACGCTTTGCTACGGTCAAGTTCGCTCTGCATCGGTAATTGACGGTGTAGACCCAAATACATTTAGATACCCTAATGAAACACAGCTGAAAGTATTGATTGAATATTTCGGAGCAGAGAATATCAGGGCAGAACAGGTATTTATTGACGCACAGGCAAAAGTAATTGACAAGGAAGTGAGTTTAAATGAAGTTACTCGATAGGCTAAAAATTGCAATGCCTAAAAACGGCATAGGCGAATACATAGCAGAATTTCTAAGAGGTGATGACACCGCTGGAGAAGCCACAAACTATGTTGACAAAAATTATAGTGCGGTTTGGGCTTGTATAAAAGTCATATCAGAAACACTTGCTTCATTGCCATTGATTGTATATAAGCGTGATGGCAAAACCAAAACAAGAGAAGATAAACTTCCAATAGCTGATGTATTACATTATTCAGCGAACCCCTACATGGTAGCTTATAATTTCAAAGAAGCCATGATGATGAGTATATTGCAAGATGGCAATGCTTATGCACATAAACTGAAAAACAAACAGGGCGAAGTTGTCGGACTGCAACCGATTAAGTGGAAAGATGTAACGGTTGAGCTGACTGTAAATAATGAACCAGTTTATAAAATCAAAAAGGGAACAGTTGAAACACAATACACAAGAGAAGATATCTTCCATATTGTAGGATTGTCTGAAAACGGTTATGTCGGAATGTCGCCACTTGAATTTGCAAGTAACGCAATTAAACTTGGACAAGATTTTAATAACTATAATTCTAAATTCTTAAAGCAGGGAGCGCACACATCAGGTGTACTTGAAATGAAAGACCACTTGTCCGACCAAGCGTTTCTGAGATTGAAAAAAGAATTTAATGAACAATACATTGGAATGAAAAACACAGGTAAGCCAATGATCCTAGAAGAAGGCATGGAGTTCAAGCCAATCGGAATGAAGCTATCAGATGCACAGTTCCTTGAATCCCGTAAATTCCAGATAGAAGAAATAGCAAGATATTACAGAGTACCATTGCACATGATACAGTCACTTGACAGGTCAACGAATAACAATATCGAAACACAGAGCCTTGAGTTTGTTAAGTACACCATGCTTCCTTGGATTAAGAGATATGAAGAAGCAGTCACCCAACAACTATTAACAGACAGACAAAGAAAAGATGGATATTTTGTTGAGTTCAAAGTTGATGCAATCTTGAGGGGTGATTATAAATCAAGAACAGAGGGATATAAAAATGGAATCTTATCTGGGTGGATGTCACCAAACGAAGCAAGGAGTCTTGAAAATATGAATCCTGTTGATGGATTGGATATTTATTTCCAGCAATTAAACATGGCGGACATCAACGTTGCCAAGGAGATACAAATGGATAATAATGTAAGTAACGGAGGAAATAACAATGAATAAATTTTGGAGTTTCAAAAACAAGGGTGAAGTTGGAGAACTTTATCTTTACGGTGAAATATCCGATGTGACATGGTGGGGTGATGAAGTAACACCTGCCGCTTTCAAAGAGGAACTTGACGCACTCGGAGAAATTGCATCATTGGATATTTACATCAATTCAGGCGGAGGAGATGTGTTTGCAGGTCAAACTATTAACAACATCCTTAAACGACACAACGCTTACAAGACAGTATACGTTGACGGAATAGCTGCAAGTATAGCATCTGTTATCGCTATGGCAGGAGATAAAATAGTAATGCCTGCTAACTCGATGATGATGATACACAAGGCATGGGCTTTGTGGGCTGGTAATTCAGATGAACTATTGAAAGCTGCTGAAATACTTGAAGGTGTTGATAAAACAATACTGGCAGAATATGTAAATAAGACAGGTAAAGAACCTGATGAGATAATGGAAATGATGAACGCAGAAACATGGATGACAGGAGAAGAAGCGGTTGAAAATGGGTTCGCTGATGAGTTAAGAGAGAGCATGAAGATAGCGGCATCCATTGTTGATAAGACACTGATTGTTAATGATTTAAAGGTCGACATTAGCAATTATAAAAATCTGCCTTTGGAGCAAATAGAAGAGCAACCAAAGCAGACCAACCTAGAAGTATATGAACAAATTATTGATATTCACAGGAGGAGGAATTAATATGGATTTGACAATCAAGAAAAACGAATTGTTGGATAAGCAGGAGGCTCTTCTTACCGTAGCAAAGGGAGAAGATAGAGGACTTAATGTTGATGAACAAACAAAGTTCAACGACTATGATACTGAAATATCCAACATAGAAGCAACCATCGAGATGAACATAAAACTCGATGAGAGAGTAAAGGCAAGAAAAGAAGTTGTCACAGAACCCATCCACGCAGAAGTAATAAGCGACAAACCAAAATGGAAGAACTCAGGGGAGTTTTTGAAATCTGTTGCTAGCGCTTCAAGCGGAGGTACAATCGACAAAAGACTCAGGAACGCAGAAGGTGCAAATGAGGCTGTTGGTTCAGAAGGTGGATTCTTGGTAGGCGACCAATTGTTACCATTATTCTTGGAGAAAATGCACGACTCAGCCGTTGTGGCTGGCAACGCATTTAAAGTTCCTATTGGTCCTAATGCTAATGGCGTTAAGATTAATGGGATAGACGAATCATCAAGGGCTAACGGTTCGAGATGGGGCGGAGTACAGGCTTATTGGGCTTATGAAGCAGGAACGGTCACATCCACCAAACCAGCATTTAAGAAAGAAAGTCTTGACCTAGACAAACTCATGGCAATCTTTTATGCAACAGATGAACTTTTACAGGACAGTGTAGCACTTGGTTCAATCGTTGAAAGAGCTTTCGCAGAAGAGATGGCATTTAAACTTGATGATGCACTTATTAATGGCACAGGCGCAGGACAGCCACAGGGAATCTTGTTATCTGATGCAATGATAGGTGTTGCCAAGGAAACAGACCAAGCCGCTGATTCCATAGTGTTTGAAAACATTGTGAAGATGTGGTCAAGAATGTGGGCTAAATCAAGAAGCAATGCCACATGGTACATAAATCAGGATATAGAACCTCAGTTGTTCGCACTGTCATTGGCAGTAGGCACTGGTGGAGTTCCTGTTTATATGCCAGCAAATGGACTTTCAGGATCACCATATGGCACATTACTCGGCAGACCAGTAGTACCAATCGAGCAATGTCCGACAGTTGGAGATTTGGGAGATATTATCCTAGCCGATATGAGTCAGTATTTACTGATTGAAAAAGGCGGAGTGGATATGCAGGAGAGCGTACACGTTAAGTTTATTTATGACGAAAGCTGTTTCAGATTCGTCTATAGAGTTAATGGTATGCCAATGTGGGATAGTACACTAACACCGTTTAAGGGTTCAAATACCCAATCGCCGTTTGTTGGACTAGCCGCAAGAGCTTAAAGAGAGGTATAAAATATGAAAATTTGTTTACCTGAATATAACAAGATAGTGACTGCATTAGCACCAGTGACCACTAACTCCGCCACAGAAGGCGATTATGTTAGTCTTAGAAATGCTAAAAGGTGCAGCGTTGTAGTTAGTCTTACACAGGCAGCCACACACGCCACCGCAATCACAATCGAACAGGCCACCGTTGTAGCTGGCACAGATTCAAAGGCAATCACCGTTGTTGTTCCTATATGGGCCAATGAAGATGTTGCTACAACTGACACACTCGTTAGGCAGACTGACGCCGTAAGTTACACCGTAGATACAGCCGCTACAAACAAGCTGGTCATATTCCAGATTGACCCGTCAACACTTGACGTTGCAAATGGATTTGACTGCATTAATGTTCAGCTAGCTGCATCAAGCGAAGCCACAAACTTCGTTAGTGCTAACTATTTCCTTGAAGCGAAATATGGAATGGAAACAGGACCGTCAGCAATAGTAGACATTACTACCTAAATTGACTGGGGTGGGTTTCCACCCCTTTAATGGCGGAACTACCGCCTTAATTCTTTGAAAGGAGAAATAGAGTTATGGGAGCAGGAAATACAAACGTAAAATCAAAATGGATTGACGGCAATCTTTGGTTTAAAGACAAATCAGGGAATACATTAATGTATCTTGATGGAGCAAACGGATTGATAGGGTCAGTAGGAATCAACACACCGGGCAAAGTATATTATGTTGAAGCAAATGCAGGAGATGACGACAATGACGGCTTAACCTGGAACACAGCATATAAAACTTTAGTAGTTGCTATGGCAGCAAGTCACGCAAATATTGCAGCAAGTTCAAGTGGGTGGGCCGCAAGAAATAGGATTTACTACAAAGGCGACCCAACAGCCACAGCAGATGCAGAACACTTAACTAAACTTGCACAGAAAACTGACATAATTGGAGTAGGCTCTACCGATTGGAAAGCTAAATCACAACTAATAGGAAATCACGTTATTCCGACAACCAACAGTTACCCAGGGTGCAGATTTATCAATATGATGTTCAAGGGAACAATCGCATCAGGTGGTGACATATTCACAATAACAGACCAACATGGAGTTGAATTTATAGATTGTGAATTTATGGGAGATTCTACCATCGCAGCAACAGCGGCCGTAATAGCAACTGCATGTGTTAGTCTTAAATTCAAAAACTGTGTAACAAAAGGAGCTTATTCTGATGCCGTTATTGAAATTGGAGCAGGACAGGCAGATGATTTTGAAGTTGTTGATTGTTTAATTCAAGGAGCTAACATGGGAATTGACATCAGCGCCTCAGCTACTTTTGTGGCTGGTAAATATGGACTGATTAAAGACAATGTGTTTAGAACAACTTTGGCTTGTATCAATGATGGAGAATCAAAATGCTATGTTGTTGGTAACAGAGGTTCAACAGCAGCAGCATCAGGTGTAGCACTTGCAGGAGCAGTTGTGTGTAATATCGCACTTGCACAAGATAACCGTTTTACCACAAGCAGCGATAACAACATTGAGTACCCAGCTTTGGGTTCAATCACTTAAAGGAGTAAAATATGTTGACCAAACTAATCACAGCAGTAACCACAGAACCGATAACTGTATCTGATGTACTTGCTCAAGTCAGACACAATACTTATGACCTTGCAGATAGTGTTACATTAGTACAGAGCATAGCTCCAGGCGCACATGATGTTGGTTCTGAAACAGGAACTTCCGCTGACTTGCTTGGATATAAATCACTTGTGCTTTTAGAAGCTGGTGATTGTACAAGCGGAACTGTTGATGTTGTGGTACAGGATTCAGATGATGATACCACATACACAACTTGGTCAACATTTACTCAGGTTGATGTTGATAATGACAACACTACTTATGAAAAAGAATACACAGGAAACAAAAGATACGTTAAAGGTGTAGCAACTATTGGAACGGCAAGCTGTGAATTTGCAGTAAGCGTTATGAAGTATGCTATAACCTCAAGCGAAAGCGCATTGATTACTGCGAAGATTCAAGCAGCAAGAGAGTATGGCGAGGACTATGCAAAGCAGGCACTAGCACCTCAGACATGGGAAGTCTATTATGATGATTTCCCAAGTTGCGATTTAATAGAGTGGCCTTATGGTCCGATGACCTCATGCACATCTCTTATATATATTGATTCTGATGGAACGGAAACAACGATGGTAGCCGATACAGATTACATTGTCGACACAGACACATACCCAGGTAGAGTATACCTGCCGTATGCCACACACTGGCCATCATTCACACCCCAACCATATAACGCAGTAATACTAAAAGGAGTTTGCGGATACACAGGAGCAGCACCGTATATCTTACCTCACAACTTCAAGGAAGCCTTATTGGTACACGTTGGGTTAATGTTCCGATATAGGGATGAAGAAATCCCCGAAGGAGCTTTGAACACCGTACACAGGCTTTACAAACTAAGGAGTTACAGATGGCTATAAACGCAGGTAAAATGAACATATCAATTACCTTGCAGTCATCTAGTGGTGGTGTAGATACTTATGGTCAGCCAAACAGAACATGGAACGATGTAGTGACTGTATGGGCTGAAAAGAATAACAGAGGCAGCCGTAAATTCTACCAAGCACAAAAGTTATATGCAGAAACAACTGATGTGTTTACAACTTGGTACACTGCAAAAATAGACACATTGAACCGCATTAAGTTTGGGAATCGTTATTATAACATCTTAGGATATGACAACACAGACGAACGAAACCTTGAACTGGTGCTGATAGCGAAGGAGGAAGTATAAATGGAAATAGAACAAGCATTAATGACTTACCTACTTACGGTGTCAGGTTTAACCACATTGGTCAGTAACAGAATATACGCAGAAGAGATGGATGTAAAAATCAACAATAAAATATCAGACATCTTCCCTGCGGTTATATACTCAAAGATAAGTGATGTGAAAAGCGCAACACTTACAGCACAAATGAAACTTGAGCGACCTTCTTTCCAGTTCTCATCAATAGCACTGAGGAAGTCAGTTGCTCGAGCAATATCAAACCAGATAAGAAATGCACTGGTCGACTATCAGGGAACACTGAGCGGTCTTGTGATCCAAAAGATTGAATTGCAAAACGAAGATTCGCTTAAAGAACAATCAACTGATGGAACTGTGCAAGTTTACACAGAAACTTTAGAGTTTCAAATCAACTTTGAAAGGAGTTAATTATGTCAAACGCTAAACACGCTTTCGGTACTACCTTTTCATGGAATAGCGAGGATGTAGCCGAACTGACTGCCATTAACGGCATTGAATTGTCAGTTGATTCTGTTGAGGTCACAAGCCATGATTCCGCTGATTATTACAAGGAATTTATACCAGGACTTATAGATGCAGGAGATGTTGTTCTCGAAGGAAACTTTGATTACACCGACACAGCCGCACAACATGCCATGATAACCGATGCAAATAGTAGAACATCAAGGACGGGAGTTATTACATTCCCATCCGCCACAGGCTCTACATGGACATTTACAGGATTTGTCACAAGCGTCAAAATAGGGGATGCACCCGTTGACAATGTTGTACCGTTTACGGCAACAGTTAAAGTCACAGGCAAACCTACATTTGCAGTTGCAACATCAGCAGGACTTACTACACCATTCTTCTCAATGAGCGAGAGTGCTGTAATTTCACCTGACCCAGCAGCAGCCGTATATTCCTATGTAGCAACCGTATTGACAGCAGTTACATCTGTAACACTCACACCAACAGCAGCAGCAGGAGTAATTACAGTTGCAGGAAATACCGTAGCCACAGGAGTTGCATCAAGTTCAATAACACTTGGAGCAGCAAACACGAACACCGAAGTACTCGTTGTTATAACAGAAACTAGCAAAGCACCAATTACATATACTGTGCTTGTAGCAAGAGCAGCGACTTAAGATTGACTGGGGTGGGGCGACCCACCCCTTTTTAAAAGGAGGTAAAAATGATACCATTTGTAATTTTACAATTAGACAAGGCTTATAATTTACGGTTTGGAATGAGAACAATGCTTGAACTTAAAAAAGAAGGATTGGACGTTTCAAAGAAATTCGACCCATCAATCGACAATATGCTAAAGGTTTTATGGGTCATGTTAAGAAGAGAAAACTCAGCACTCACTATAGAAATGGTTGCTGATTTAGTTGATGATAATGCGAACAACCTTGAAGAAGTGTTTGCTAAAGTAGCAGAAGCTATGGAGGTGGCACAAGATACGGGGGAGTTAAAAAAGGGGAGAAACAAAAAGAACTAAACTTTGACAGCGAATATAAGTATGCTTTAAAAATGGGAATGAAACCATTGGATTTTTGGGAATTAACATATGCTGAATTTTACCACATGATGAAAGCACACCACGAAAATCTCAAAGAAGAGTTCAAAGATACATTAAGATTGGCATGGTATACAGCGGCATTTACAAGAGCAAAGGACTTACCAAAACTTGAAACTGTATTGGCAGATGTATCAGACAAGAAAAAGCAAACCTCAGAAGAGATGATGGCAATGGCAAAAATGTTAAACGCAACACATGGAGGCATAGAGGTTAAGACATGATAAAGATTGATATTATAGGCGAAAAAGAACTAAAAGCGGCAGTACAAAGACTACCGCTTGAAATGCTTGGAGATATAAAAGACGGGTCTGACTATGTGGCTGAGGCTGTTGTGTTGCCTAATATTAGAAAGCATCTTAGAAAATATCACAAGTATTCGCAGACAGGTGAACTAAGCAGAAGCCTATATATTAAAAAAAGAAAAATAAACACATATAAGTCAAACTTAGGGAAAGCTACTAAGTACAATGCGATAGTTGCATTTAAAAGAGATGGAGCTTCTATTGTTCCACTTGAATTAGGGCATAAACTTGTAATAAAGGGTAAAACTGTAAAGATGATAAAAGAACATCCATTCATGCGACCAGGAGCAGATGATAGCCAAGCCACAGTAAACAGGGTAATAATCGGAGCGATACAGAAAACAATAGCAAGAATGGGAGGTCTTAAATGAGTAGTACAATTAGAAGCCTCGTAGTAAGAGTTGGGGCTGACCTTTCTAGATTTAACAAGTCAATGAATAAGATGTACAGAACCATGAGCAAGGCAGGGCGAAAGTTCACAGCCGTTGGTAGTACATTAACTAGGGGATTGACATTACCATTATTAGCAGTCGGAGCAGCCGCATTTAAAATGGGTAAAGACTTTGAAGCCGCCACAGCAAAGATTGTAGGCTTGGTTGGTGTTGCTCGTGAACAGGTTAACGCCTGGTCAAAAGATATGCTTGAGATGGCACCAGACCTTGCGACTGCACCAAACGAACTTGCAGAAGGTTTATTCTTTGTAACTTCCGCAGGTCAACGTGGAGCTGAGGCAATGATGACACTTGAACTTTCAGCTAAAGCCGCTGCTGCTGGACTTGGAAGCGTTAAAACTGTAGCTGATGTTGTAACCTCGGCGATGAACGCATATGCCGATTCTGAACTAGACGCAGCCACAGCCACAGACATTCTAACCGCAGGCGTTAGAGAAGGTAAACTTGAAGCTGAAAGCCTTGCTCCTGTTATTGGTAATTTACTTCCAGTAGCATCTGCAATGGGAATAGAATTTGACCAAGTTGTCGGAACTCTAGCAGCCATGTCAAGGACTGGTTCTGAGGCAGCATCTTCGGCAACTTCATTACAACAGATAATGATGACACTATTGAAACCAACAAACGAAGCATCAAATAAACTCAAAGAAGCTGGGCTGTCAATGTCAATGCTAAGAGATATGGCGGCAGGTCCAAACGGCTTACTTGATGTTATGAGATTGCTCGACAAAACATTTGCAGATGATGAAGAAGCACTCGGTGAAATCATACCAAACGTAAGAGCTTTCAGAGGTGCTATGAATTTACTAGCACAGGATTCTGCAACCGTTGATTCCATAATGAATAATGTTACAAACTCAGCAGGTATTCTAAGTAAAGCTTTTTTGGAAACAACAGAAACAACAGGTTTCAAATTTGACCAAGCTATTGTAGCCGCAAAAGTTTCATTGGATACATTATGGGGAACAATCAAAGATGATATCATCCCGATCATAGATAAAGCCGCTGAATGGTTTGGCAAAATAACCGACAAACTAAACGCTATGACAGATGCACAAAAAGATAGTATGTTAAAGTGGGCTAAGTTTGCATTAATTATTGGTCCTGTGCTTTTATTATTCGGCAAACTATTGACAATAATACCTATGTTAGGCACAGCCTTTGCGGCACTAATGGGTCCAGTAGGATTGGTTGCACTAGCTTTTGCTGGTATAGCCATTGGTGTTATAGCATGGCAGAAGAAATATAATGATGCCGTTGCTGATATAGAAGCGAACGCTAAGAAATCTATCGCATTAGTTGAAGAAGAACGTGATGCTCGAATCATAGCATATAGAGAAGCACTAGATGAAAAACGTGCAGCACTTGATGAAGAATCACGCCTAGTCGAAGAGAACTATGATGAGGCAATTAGTGAACTTGAAGATTATCAAAGACAATCATTGTCTACTGAGAGAACAAGACTTCAAGCATTAATATCAGCTAACGATAGAGCCTATGACAATATTATCCAAAACATCAGAGAAGAGTATGGTGTGTTTGAAAGTTCCACAAAATCAAAAATGGACATTGCCGATACTTATTATGATGATTTAGTTGACAAGGCTGGAACTTCTTATCAGACTATTCGAGATGAAATTAATAAAACACTCAAGGCAGATATTGCAACGGTCGATGCTGAAACACAAACAGAAGTTGATAAGGTTCAGACAAAGATTGATTTATTAAATACTGAAACCGAAGAAGAAAAGAAAGCCGCAAAGGAAACAGCAAACGCAACACGAATTTCAGAACTTGAAAAGGAATCTGCTTTTGGTAGGTCACATCAAATAAGGAAAAACGCAGCCGCAGAACTCGTAAGTTTCTTAGAAGCTATTGAACAAGAGAAAAATGAAACGATTAGGAATGACCAGATAGCCGCATACGAACAAGAGATAACCGACCTTAAAGATGCAGGCGTTACAAAGGCAGAAGAACTAACGGCTCAAGCTGCAACAGATAAAGAAACAGCCGGAACAAACCTAGCCACAAAAATAGTTAACATTAATAAAGAAAAAGATGCAGCCATACAAGCTATTGATGACGAGCGCAAAGAACTTGAAAAGGCAGAACTATTAAAGCACGGATCAAGAAAAAAATTCCACTTGAAGAATTTATGGTTGTTGGATAATGGCTTTAGTGAATTTGTTGGCAATCTTGAAACTGAACTAACTGAACTTAAAAGAATTGAAGAAGAAAAGTACAACACAAGAAAAGAATGGCTTGATAAATCTGAGGTAGCTCTTACAACTTACGAAGAAGTACAAGCTGGAATAAATGAAGAAAACCGCAGAGATGCTGAACAGGCTATTTTGGAAATCCAACAGCAAGCCGTAGTTGAAAAAGAAGCAATCGACATTCCGACACCTGGCGTAAAAGGTGCTGTTATAGATTTTGCCAATGATGAAATTAACTCAATAGATTGGTTTAAGCCTTTTAGGGAACTGGGTGAAATACTTGGTTTTGAAAAAGGTGGAACTGTTCCAGGTGCAATCGGAGAACCAATGCTTGCCGTTGTTCATGGTGGTGAAGAAATCACACCTGCTGGCGGTAATGGTGGAGCAATAGAAATCAATGCAACTTATTATGTAGCAGACAAAGCAACTGCTGAATATGCAAATAATGACCTTGTAAGAAGATTTCAACAGAGGGGAATAGGGGGAAGTTTCCTATGATATATGGCACAACAACATTGAATGTTTTAGCAGGATCACTAGCAACCACCAAGACTGTTAAAAAAGTAATCAGAAGTTATATAAATAGTGATAGCGCAGATGAGGAATATTTAGGGCGAGAACCTACAAAGTTCACTTGCACATTAATAGCTGAGTCGGATTCTGCAAGGGTACTCATTGAATCACTCTTGCAAAGCAATACTAATCTAACACTTTATTTTGATAACCATTATTATAAAAATGTAGTTGGTGGAGCAAGTACAACTTTGAAACCGGCAACAGGTGATGAAACAAATTGGTTTATTGCCGCTGAATTTACAGCACTTGACCCTGTACCTTATGATAGCACAACAGATGAAAGGCTTTATTAATGGCTGACATTTATCGTTATGGGAAATATTCCATAGCCGTTGAGAATACAAACTTTAGAAATGCTGACCCATCATTTTCAGTAGTTGCTACTGGCTACCCCGGATTCATTACAGGATACGCAGGATACGCTTTTAATTCGACTGCCGGGTTCTATGGTACAGGTTCATGGGAAGGTAAACCCACCCCATTTGTCGGTGTTGAAATAAGATTTAGAATAGAAGATAATGGTGGAAGAGTTAAGGCTTATTATAACTATACCACCAACACTTATGATACTTATAAAAAAGAATGTGATTACGACACAGCTAATGTTAAAGGAACATTTGACGAATATGTATATGCCATTGACGGAGCTTATCCCGATGATGGCGAGAGTGGTTCATATTGGTATGTAAAAGGTGCTGTGTGGATTACAGACCCAACAGGCACGACAACCTCACCTGCCGAAGACATTGCACATAGTTCGGCCACATTAAAGGGTGCTGTTACAGATGCAGGTACAACTGATTCAGATTTCTACCCAACTGTATATTTTGAGTATGGCGAAACCGTCACAGATAATGAGGTTGAAGTTTCAACTGGTGGTGTAGATGATTATGAGAAAGCCATAACAGGACTTACACCCAACACCGCTTATGACTTTAGAATTAAGATAGTTAATGATGCAGCAACGGCTTATGGTGCAACCGAAAGTTTCAGTACAACAGAGCAACCATTAGCAATGCCTACCGTTACATCACCTACAAGCGGAACTAACACAACAGACACTACCCCGACATTTGATTTCACATTAACAGATACCCCTTTAAATACTGCCGTAAAATATGAAGCAAGAGTTAGAATTTCTACCTTAGTTGGAATGGCAAGTATTGTATATACATATGAAAGTAAAGAGGCTTCGGGAACTTGGGAATATTTAGTCGGTGCGGTATGGACTGCGTGGCCTGCCGGTGGTGTTGACCCCGACACAAGAGTTCGATTAACAATAGCAGACACATTAGAATACAGACAACAGTATTATTGGGATTGTACTTCATACGACCAAAGCGATTATGGATTTGATTTGTCACCAGCTTACCCACTTCAAGTAATTATAAACATTGATGGGTTATTTGGTTTAACTATTGGCGGAAATTCATATGATGTATTTGATTTAATTGTAACCGAAACTTCAAATGGCGAAATAGGAACTATTAACTTCTCGATGAATAACTTGGGCGGTATTAATTATTCAGCCATTGATTATGGTGATACTGTTATACTTGGCATAAATGATTCAGCAGGAAACACAGAAGAGTTTGAGGGGCGGATTAAATCGAAAGTTCCTAGCGGTGGAATAATGAGCATGGAAGCAACATTGGGAGATGGTGTTCTCGGTGAAAGACTTGTAAAAGAAGATTACGATATAGCAGATATAACTCATATGTGGTCAACGAGTGCAAAGAATGTAACGACCATTTCATTAGCGGGTTCTGGTGTAGTTGAGAATGACATTGTTGTGGTTTGTGGTTCGGGCGATAATGTAACACCTTCAACGCCTACGGGATATACTATAATAGCAAGCGGAGTTTCTGGTGTTGGTGGAGTCTACTATAACATATCATACAAAAGAATGGGTTCAACACCCGATAGTTCAGTTGATGGATTAGAAGCTGCTGATAACCGACCATATACTGTATCAGCATTTAAAGGTGTCGATATTGCAACGGCTCTTGATGTTACCGTAACAACAGATTCAGATTCAAGTGGTATGCCGAACTGTCCATCAATCACCCCTACCAGCATAAGCTGTATGATTTTAGCGGCTGGATTTCTTGATGATGATGAAGTGGCTGCCACCGTAACAGCTCCCGCAAATTTCACTTTATCACAGGCATATGATGGAACTGCAACAACTGTAATGATAGCTTATTATTTGAATGATGGAGTTGCAACCGCTGTTGATCCTGCCGTCTTTGGTGGCGGTGGCGATGATGTGTGGGTTGGTGTAACTGTAGCTCTAAGACCATACAAATATGATGTCGGAATAATCCTTGATGATGTTGTCGACACCTACTGTTCGCCATTAACATCAACTGGAGTAGATACAGCCACAGGATTTAGTGCTGATATAATTTCAGACAACTCAACACCGTTAAGTGTGTTTGAAGAACTTAGAAGAAGATATGGATTTTACTACTTTGTAGATTCTGACTGGGATGTGCAAGTATACAAGAGTGACGTAATAGACGTTGCTGATACCAAAATAACATATGGAGGGTAAATTATGTTAAATGCAGCCAACAATGCCGAAACAACTTTAGCGGCAACAATCACAGCAATAGCCACAGAATTAACAGTTACAAGTGCAAGTGGGTTTCCAAGTGCGCCATTTCTAATCTCGATTGATAATGAAATATTAAAGGTAACTGTTGTGGCAACCAACACTTTCACCGTTACAAGAGAACAGGAAAGCACAACAGGTGCAATCCACACAATAGGGGTTGCGGTTGAGAACAGATTTACAGCAGGAATGTATAATGATGTAGCCATATCAGCAAAGGTTTCTGTTTCCGCTGATGGGAGCGGTGAATACTCAACAATACAAGCAGCACTCACAGACAATGTAACCGTTGGTTTATTGGTGTTAGTTTATCCCGGCACTTATACAGATGATACAATAACCTTTACGGCTAACAGTCAAGAAGTTAGGGGCATGGGTATTAGTCCATCGGGTGTTAATGTAACCACAGCCAGTTCTAATATTGTTAATTACGCAGCTTTTACAGGGTGTCGAATCAACAGAATAAAAATGCAAGTAACAGCAGGCACAACATTAGTACACACCGTTACAGGTTCAACGGGCAGTTGTAACCTAGTTAAGTGTCATACAAAAATGGTAACAACTTATGCAACGGCAGGTACACAACCAGCTTGTTTAAATTCAAGTGGAACTGGAACAATAAAGGTTGTAGAAGGAACGGTAGAATATGAACACAGTGGCAGTAATGCCGCAGTAGCAAAAGCATTATTAAATTGTGAAGCGAATAATTGTACTGCTATATTTGACCAAGTTAATATTGATATTAATTGTTCAAACGACTCTCTTGTAAGTGGTATATCTTTTGGAACTGGTGCAACTACGGTATCAGTAAACAGGTGTGAAATTGATATTGAAGATGACGGCACAGCGATTGTTGTTGGACTTTATGTAGCCGGTGCTGTTGCTGGAGAGTTTTTATATAATACAGTTCACGTTACAGGCACAGGTGTTTTAGCTGCTGGTATGTATATCAACGCAGCCGGGGCAGCAATCAGAAGTATGTATAATCATGTTCATGTGTCGGGTGCTACGACTAACAACTCTTTCTTCCTTAACGATTATGCCTCGACATTAACATCTCAGTTTGATGACCTTATAGCAGTTGATGGAATAAACAATCTTGGTCTTGCAACAAGGGTTGTACAGGTAAATTCTGAAGCTGATGGTGCTATTTCAGTCAGTGGAGATTTAGTATTAAAGACAACACAGACACCCGCAACGGCAGGAGCAACAGGAACAAAAGGAACAATAGCTTGGGATGCAGACTATATGTATGTATGTATTGCCACAGACACATGGGAGCGAGTAGCCATAGCAACCTGGGCGACATAAGGGGCTTATATGTTATTTAATACCAGACAATTTAATGAAGGAACATTTAACTCGTTTGATTACACTGAATTAATGTGGGTTGATAAACCTATTGTAAAAACACAAGGGCCTTTGGCAACGCACGTTACTGTCAAAAGTGACACAGATGAGTACACCGCCAACAACACACCCGAACCTGCCGTTGGTATACGCATTGAAAGAATCGTTGAGATTGACACAGGCGATGTTGCGGTTTGCCAGACAGTAGCCGAACAGTTACTTGCAAGATGGTCGGTTAATCAGGTGTCAGTAACGGGAATAATAGCTTTAAACGTTACCCTTGATTTTAAAAAGAAACTAAGAATTGTATTGGCGTGGGCGGGCATTGATGAAGATATGATACTACTAAAGAAAGTTCACTATATCCAAAAAAATCAGGTAGTAACCGAGATTACTTGTGGAGATTTTATCTTGGGCGAAGATGAACTTTTAACTAGGATATTGGCAACGTTGTAAAAGGTTTGAAAAGTGATACTATTTAAGTAAATAACAGCAGGGAGAAGACATATGACGCAAGGGGAACAGTTAGCAATCTATGAAAAGATTGAAGAAGTAAAGGATAACCTAAGAGATAAAATTGATGAGAAGTTTGACGATGTGCGAGAAGATATATCAGAACTAAAAGAGTATGTACATAAAAATAACAACATCAAAAAACTTGTGGAAAAACATGATGAGAGTATAGACAAATGTACCTCATTGCTCGAAGCTCATTTGGTTGTGTGTACTGTCAGGGCAGATGATAAGAAAGGGAGGTTTAGCAAACGAGCAACATCAATAGCGTTGTGTTTAACATTTATTGGTTTGGTTGTTTCGATTGCTATTAACGTATTTTGAAAAAGACAAAGGTCGTGGCGTTCTATGAAGTTACTTTTACTAAGGTTATAATGATGATTGTTACAATCGTGTTTATGGCTTTTTGTGGTAAGCAGTTTTTCTCTAACGAACTACTCCCAGAGTTTGAATCTTGGGTTAAAATCTTCCTAGGCTCATGGACTGTATATGGTGGCAAATCGGGTTATGAAAACTACCAAAGAAACAGAACATATAATTATGATAGCAATTATGGAAGCGGGTTGCCGTTATGAGATTAGCAATCGATGCAGGTCACTCATGGATCACAGCAGGAAAAAGAACACCCAAGTTCTCAGATGGAACATTCATGCACGAGTTTGATTTCAATTCAGCCGTTGCTAATATGGTTGTGGAAAATCTAAAGCATTGTTGCGAGATAGTATTAACCTATGATGAGAGTGGTCAAACAGATTACACATATTACAGCAGAGTGCAAAAAGCCAACACCGTTAAAGCAGATTTATTCGTATCAATTCACGCCAATGCAATCGGTGATGGTGTGAGTTTCAATTCTTCATATGGGATATTGTTTTTAGCAGACGAAAGAAGAACAGACCATGTGGACTTCGCTCGGACTATCATAGGGGAAATGGCGAAAGTATACCCAAGGAAAAGAGTATTAAATTGGATACCAGGAAGCACCGGTCAAAGCCTATGCAAATATTCTGATATGCCAACCGCAATAATTGAGTGTGGATTCATGACCAACCTGCAAGACGCTGAACTTTTACTCGATATAGATTACAGGAAGAATTGTGCCGATGCAATATCAAACGGCATTTTAATATATGCAAAACAAAAGGGGTTGATAAAAATGGATGAAGGATTAATAAGACAAGCAGAGGAAGCTATTGAAATATTGGCATTGAGGGGATTTATTAAAGACCCGGAAGTGTGGAAGAACAGTGACCTATCACAACCAATGCCAGTAGCACATACCATGATTATCTTGAGCAGAATAGTTCAGGATTATGGTGGCATGATTGATGATTTTGATAAGAGGAGGTATTAAAATGAATGGAATTATAATGTTACCAAACGAACTAGGAGCAGCGTTGCTTATACTGTTGGGGGCAATAGTCCTTGATGCAATATTCGCAATCCTGATTCACGTTAAACTTGGAGATTTTGAATGGAGGAAAACCACACAATTTTTGATTACTGGTGTCTTACCGTATGTCGGTGGGATTGGCGCACTTGCTGTATTGGCATGGCTCGTAGGTGCATTTTTCATCGAGGTATTCTTTGCACTCGGTGCGATTGTTGCCTTGAAATATAGTGCTGAAATCATCAGTAAAATTAAACAGTTGTTTGGCTTACTGAAAAAATGAACAAAATATATATAGTAAATGAAAAAGAATACTTGGTGTGGTTCGACTCAATAAGAGGTGTAATGTTTGCCACCCCGAAACATGGTGATGCAGATATTAAAATCATACGCAAGTCAGATACCAAAGATACACGTTACGTTGAGAGAGCGATACGCAAGACCTATCTGTGAGCCGTACAACCCCATTTTGACGGCTTTATACTAAAAGCTAACCACCTATTCATTTTTACCCCTACCCGCCTCTAAGAGGCACTGGACAGGCTAACCACCTGTCCTTTCTTCTATTCCATTAAATGACTATAAATATATATAAATCGCTTGACATAACTATTTAATAGGTATAGAATGAGTTATAAGCAAATTAAAGGAGAAAGAAAATGAAAAACGCACCTTGTATGAATTGTCAAAAAAGGGTTTTAGGTTGTCAGGTTGTCGGTGATGACGGTTGCTTTGAATACACTGAATACCGCAAAGAAATTGATGCTATGAACAACAAGGTTAGAATGTCACATCTTTGCACCAATGCACAGAAATCAAAGTTGACTTCAAGACCGAAGAACAGAAGGGAGTATAGTTCATGTTTTGGGATTTGGGCGTAAAAAAAATAGTAGGTTATGTGGTGGCTTGTTCGCTATTCCTATTGGGTGTGTGGACATATATGTATTTATTAGCCTTGTTATTAAAGGCATTGAAAGGAGGTTAATGTGGAATATTTAAACTACAAAGGGATTGCAAAAGTTCTCGGAGTGAGTGTTCAGACTTGCTATGGCTTGGTCAAAGATGGGATGCCAGTTGCATTTAGGATCAAGAACTCACCGAGATTTGAACAGGACAAATGTATAGAATGGTTTAAGGAGAGAAGCGATGAGAACTTCTAAAGGAAAGGTGAATCATGAAAATATTACCAGGTGAAATATGGTACATAGCAAAAGAAACCTTAACGGGAAGAGAATATTACCTGAGTAAAGACTGCTATGAAAACGGTGTAGGTGTCAAAGAAGAATTTGAAATTATAGCAACTGTGAATGACGACCCCAGAGTACAACATGAGTTCTTTATGTATGGACACGCCGAGATAAATTAGAAAGGATAGGTGAATAGTATGAATAACGCAATAGATAAGATTCAAAAAGATTTAGACAGGTTAATGAAGTATCAAGAACAAATCGGTGCAGGTTGTATTGAATTTGGCGGAGTGTGGAAAGAAATACACGCATTGAAAAGATGCTTGAACTGGTTAGGAGAGGAGTAAGGTATGTATAAAGTAGGAGATAAGGCATTTATGGAAGTTGATATAGTTCTTGATGGTGATGAAAAAAGTTATTGTTTCCCTAATACCAAAAGTAAAGTATACGAATGTAGAGTAAAAGGATTAACGCATGAAGATAATAAACTTATGTATTTTTCAGAAAAACAACTAGTTTCATCGCCAATAGCCAAGATACGGGCGAGGCTTAACGAATATCAATTTGTTAAATATGAAACAGGGAACAAAACAAGTTTTGACAACCTACAAAGAAGAATTGAAGAACTTGAATGGGTGATGTCACTATTCGGAGAGGAGTAAGGTATGATACACGCTTTAAAAATAGCACCACAGTTTTTCATGGAAGTAGCTATTGGAGCTAAAACCTTTGAAGTGAGAAAAGATGATAGAGGCGGTTTCAACCCAAATGATATTTTAATATTAGCAGAGTGGAATGGCGAGGGAGAAACAGGCAGATATTTAAAGGCGAGAGTAACATATGTTTTAAATGGTGGTGATTATGGGATAGACAAAGACTATTGTGTTATGAGTATTAAAAAAGTTGGAGAGGAGTAAGGTATGAAGGTATTAAAAGTATGCAACATAGGCGGTTGCTCCATGCAAGGCAAGTCAGGTGGCTGTATCGGTTGCTCAGAACTTGTAACACCCGAAGTGTGGTTACTCAACAAACTGAAAGCCGAACGTGGTATCAGGGAACTTGGCTCAAAAAGATTAGGCGGCAAAACATGGAGCGATAAATTGAGGGGTAGGGCATTGGTGATCGGGTCTGAACATTATTTTGAGTTCACTGAAATCTGGGAAGTGTTCAATGCCGTAATAGATGAAGCACTGGATATATCGGGTAAGATTTCCAAGAAGGATTACTCAGGAGCAAGAGCAAAACTACACGATATAATTCACGAATTGGAGGGATAGAAATGATTAAAAAAGTAATAATAGATTCAGAAACAAGACGGCTTGAAAAGATGTTCGGCGAGGGCAATGTGTTGGTTGCGGATTACTCAAGAGTACCCACTATTTATTTAGTAACAATAATAGTTGGTGGGGTTACATTTGAGGGTCAAGGAAATTTTGAAGATGCTGACGCTGGAGAACTAAGGGTCTATGCTCTTAACATTGGTCATGAAAATTGTTTGAAAAAACTCTATGATAAATTGGAGGGGCAGAATGGATAATTTAGAAACCTATAACAAATTAAAAGAAGTGCCAAGTGAGGCAAAGAAAGAAATCACTGGTGGCAGACTTAACGGCATGACCGCAATCGAGCCAATGTGGAGAATCAAAAAACTCACAGAAGAGTTCGGTGTTTGTGGCATCGGGTGGAAAACCGAAATAGTAAAAAAGGAAATCACAGAGGGTGCAGACGGTCAGATGATGGCAACCGTTGACATTAAACTTTACATCAAGGTGGATGGTGAATGGTCAGATGCAATACCTGGCACTGGTGGCTCAATGTTTGTGGTGAATGAAAAGAAAGGGCCGTATGTTTCTGATGAGTGTTTCAAGATGGCATATACAGATGCAATCTCGGTGGCTTCAAAATCAATTGGTTTGGCTGCTGATGTGTACTTCGGTAATGACCCCACCAATAAATACAGCAAAGGTAAGATGACATTAAACGACCATGACATATATGCAATCCAAAAAAGGATGCAGGAAAAGTACACCAAGGCAATTCAAATCATGGGAAGTTCCGCTCTTGTTGCTGATAAGATAGGGGAAACAGAAAAAGCAATCAACAAAATGTTGACCGACTACTTTAAGAATCTTGCCTTGCTTGAAAAAAGGATTGATGAGATATGATTAAGAACCAAGACAGGTCAAAGTGGTTCGGTGCATCTGACACATCAATGCTCTTTGCCAATCCCGACACACCGACATTCAGGGCATGGTGGGGAACTAAACTCGGAGCAGTCAAGAACAACTACTCAAACATTTATATGACAACAGGTAACGCTTTAGAACACAAAATCATTGATGCACTTGACTTATTCTTTGCAGGAATCCAAAAGGGCAGACACCCATATTATCGTGCAAAGTATCGGCTTCGGGTAAACATAGATGGCAAGTGGAATAAATCTGTGGTGGAAGTCAAGACCACAAGCAAGGTTATTAAAAAGATAACACCATCACACTGGCGACAATGCCAGGCTGAAATGTTCGGGCTGAGATATAAAACATCAAGGGTAGTCTACTACCGATTGCTCGAAGAAGATTATGAAAACTACTTCAATGTGGTTGACCTTGGGCGGATAAAGATATTCAAAATTGATCGTGACGATGAGTGGATTCAAACAGAGTACCTGCCAAGATTAAGATATGTGGCTAAGTGTTTGCGAAATAGAACATACCCATATAAACTTAATGAATTGGCAGAGTTGAAAGGGGTATGAAATGATAAAACACAATCTCAAAAAGACAATCGAAACATTCAGCCTAAAATCATATCAGGTTGCAGATTTAATTTACTGTCATGCGAACACCGCTTCAAAGAAAATGCGTACAGGGTTTACGGCTGATGAATTGTTGTTTGTGAGAAAACGGTTGCAGGAATGTATTGATGATATTAATAGGGAGCTGGGCTTATGAAAAAGCACAAAATGAACTACAAAGGATATTTTGACGGTCAATGCGTAGAGTGTACGGCTTGTACAACAGTATGTATGCACCATTTAGTTCATGGTCAGAACCGCAAGAAGTGGAGCGACAAGTATGACCTAGTAAGACCAATGTGCATGAAGTGTCATGGATTCTTGCATGGTAAAGACGGGCATGAAATAGACTTGAAATACAAAGTAATCGCACAGATACAGTTTGAAAAAGAACACCCTGAACTGAGTTTCCTTGAGGTGTTCGGGAGATTATATTTATGAAAATATTTTTAATATGTCCAGTAAGAAACGCAACAAAGGATCAGTTAAAATCCTTAGATGCTTATATATCTTTAATAGAAATGAGGGGAGATAAGATTTATTATCCCACCAGAGATAATATATTTGAAAAATCTGACACTATCGGATATGTCATTTGTGACACAAACAAAAAGGCAATGGCTGATGCTGACGTAGTGCATATTTTCTTTGATCCTAAAAGCAAGGGAAGTTTATTTGACTTAGGTATGGCATTTGCTTTAAACAAAAAGATATTTATAGCAAACATTGTTGAACTAACTGAACACAAATCATTTTCAAATATGGTTAGAGCATGGAGTTTAAAATGCGAATAGGTTTAATAGATGTAGACGGTCACAACTTCCCAAACTTGCCACTGATGAAACTATCTGCATGGCATAAACAGAACGGCGATAATGTTGATTGGTGTGTGCCGTTATTGAAGTATGACAAAGTTTATGTTTCTAAAGTGTTTGACTTCACACCTGACTTTGACACAGCGGTCAACACAAAAGAACTGATCCGAGGTGGCACAGGTTATGACTTGAAGAATGTATTACCTGATGAAGTTGAAACAATGTTCCCTGACTACAACTTGTATCCGCAATATCAAGGTAAGGCATATGGATTTTTAACAAGAGGTTGTCCGAACAACTGTCCATTTTGTATTGTGACACCAAAGGAGGGTAGATTAGTTCATAAGGTTGCCGACATAACAGATTTTTGGAGTGGTCAAAAAGAAATTATATTACTTGATGCAAACATGACGGCATACAAAAACACACTTGAACTGTGTGATCAGTTGATAGAAACCAAAGCACTAATCACATTCAGTCAGGGATTAGATATGCGATTTATGACAGAAGATTTCGCACACAAGATACAACAAATGAAAATTAAAATGTTGCACTTCGCATGGGATTTGCCAAAGTTTGAAAAGATTATTGTTGAAAACTTACAAACGTTTCGCAAATATTGGGATCTCAACGAAAGAAACCTAAGGGTTTATGTCCTAACAAACTACAACACCGACCTCAAGTATGACTTGTATAGGATATATAAACTCAAAGAACTTGGCTATGACCCATATGTAATGATATTCAATAAGCAAACAGCACCAAGGATTACAAGGAAGTTACAGCGTTGGGTTAATAACAAATTCATATTCAGAACTTGTGATAAATTTGAAGATTACAGAGGAGGTAAAAAATGAAACTATACGCCACGATCAAATCATTCACACAACATGGTAATAGGTCGACACTATCATTTGATGTCAGTACCTATCAGTCAGCACCAGTTTACTCAGAACTAAAGGATTGTGAGGTGACCATTGAAATCAAAAAGAAAAGGAAGCACAGAAGCCTTGACGCAAATTCATATTGCTGGATTCTTCTGCATAAGTTCGGTGAGAAGTTGGGATTGCCAAAAGAAGAAGTTTACCGCCAACTTATATCAGACGTTGGGAGTTTCGAGATTGTTCCAGTCAAAGAGGTGGCAGTTGAAAAATTCTGCAATGCCTGGACAACTCATGGCTTGGGGTGGTTGACTGAAACAGAGCCAAGCAAACTAGACGGCTTCATAAATGTGCTATGTTACTACGGCTCATCAAGCTACAACACAAAGGAAATGAGCAGGTTGATTGAAGCGATTGTGCATGAGTGCAAATTGCAGGAAATCGAAACCATGACACCGCAGGAAATAGCGGTGATGATAGGAGGAGAAAATGACTAACATAACATTTGACGACATAATAACACAGGTCAAGAAATCGGTGAAAAAGTACAGGCAAGTCACCCAGCACCTACGATATGGTGTGGATAACAGAATCACAAGAACCGAACTTTGTGAGCTTACAGGTTTATCAGACAGGTTGAATAGAAGAATGTTAGAGCTTGCTGCTGATGATGGTATGCTGATTGTTTCATCAAGTCACTTGGGCGGATACTACCTGGCAGACAACACCAACGACTTGAAGATTATTCAAAGAGAATACATGAGCAGGGCAATTAAAATGTTCAATCGCTCGAGATATGCAACCAGAGCATTGGGTAGTGATCCTAAGCAAATGATGATAAATGAGATTATGAAAACTCAACGTTGACTAATGCTTTATAATACACTATAATTAAATTACTAAGGAGGTGCATATGAATAACGAAACAATTTTAACAACAAAAGAACTTGCCGAAAAACTCAAAGTAACTGGTCAGCACATAGTCAATATGAGAAACTATGGCGGATTACCTTTCTATAAAGTTGGCAGGGCATATCGGTATAAATGGGAACACGTTGAAAACTGGCTACAAGATAAGGAGAAATAGGATGAGCAGATACACCAGGGTAGATTCTTTAATATGGAACTCATCACGCTTTTTAGATTTAAGCATTGAAGCCAAGGCTCTTTATATATACTATCTTACAGGCACTCATAATAATTCATGTGGTATGTTTCCAGTTAAAGACAGGTATACAAAAGTGGATTTGCCTATGAGTGAAAAGGATTTACAGAATAATAGGTTTGAACTAATAGATAAAAAAATGATCGAGTATGATGCTGATAATAATATAGTTCTGATACTCAATCAATTAAAGTTTAGTGCATTTCAAAATCCAAGCCAAGCCATAGGTGGATTCAAACAGATAGAGTTTTTTACTGGAGGTAAACTGTATCAAATATTAAGGGATGAAATACAAAAACATTGCCCACAGTATCTAGTACACTTTCCTAACACAGTGTTGACACAGTGTAAAGACAGTGTGGAGAGGGGTGTGGACACTCCTGTTAATGTTAATGATAGTGTTAATGGTATTGATAATGTTAATGTTAATGGTATTAAGGATGTACCAAAACCAAAAAAACCTAAAGTGAATTATCCTTCTATATATGAACATTATCTTTCATTGCCACTTGTAAAACACGAAGTATTAACTGGTGATATGAAAAAAGCAATAAGTAAAGCACTGGAACAATATAACAAGAATGATGAATTACTAAAACGAATGGCTACAAGACACGCTGAAAAAGTTGAACTAACTAAAGATGATGGACAATACAAAACAAATAAAAGAAGTTTAACTGATTTTTATGGTCAGAAAAAATATGAAAGCACAGCGTTGATATGTTCTGATTATGATGATGGAGTGTATGAACAATGGTATAAAAACTACAAAGAAAAGAAGGGAAAAACTAATGGAACAGAAAAATACAAAGCAGGAGAAAGTGGATGGGATATGTGAGTTCTGTGGTGCTGAATTAAAGGCGATTTCATTTAAGGGAAATAAGGAGATAAGCATTTACAGGGAATGTGATTGTGATAAGGCAAGTGCAATATCGCTTAAAAAACTAAACGATGACCACTTGGACATGATGCGTTCAGCGGCAGGAATTGAAGTTTGGAAATTTGAAAAGCGTGGTGTTAAGGAAAGATACAAAAACAAAACGCTTGCCGATATAGTTGACACCACTTTACGCAAAGAAATTTCAGATTACATTAATGGAGAACAGGATAGTGGGATATATCTTATTGGTAAGTGTGGAACTGGAAAAACATTATCGGCCTCTATTATAGTTAATGAGTTGGCAAAGAAACAGATTAGAATAGTTTATAAAACAATGGTCGATATTCTTCAAGACATACGGTCTTCATTTGATAACAATGAAAATTCATACGAAAAGGTAAAGAAATATTTTAACTATGAAATTCTAATCATTGATGATTTGGGAAAAGAGAAACCTACCGAGTGGGCGGTGTCAACAATATTTGAAATAATTAACTCAAGATATGAGAACTGCAAAACAACCATTGTAACTTCAAACTATTCAGACAAGGCTCTGATCAATAGGCTTACAGTTGGAAATGATAACACAACTGCGACTGCAATAGTAGATAGGCTTTATGAAATGACAACGCCAGTTAGAGTAACGGGAGAAAGCCAAAGAAGAAAGTAAAAGAAGAAGTTGAAAGCAAGTCCGACATGACAGGACAGAAAAGGATAGGTGAATGATATGAGATTAAAAGTTTTAAAAGTAGTTGGTGGAAATCTGATAAGTCCATTTAATGACTACAAATACGGCAAAATGAAAGATGTTATTGGCAAGGAAATGACTTGTAAGGACTTTGATAATTCAAATAAAGAATGTTCAAATGGTTTTTATTCGACAGAGGTTGAGGGCTTGATTTATTCGCTCAACCAAAACGAGGCTAATAGAGTGTTTGAAGTCGAAGTGTCGGGTAAGTCAAAAGTATTTAACGAATACAAACAGAGATTTGAAAGACAAACAATCGTCAGAATGTTAGAAAGCGAGGAAGTTAAGGAGCTTGTAAAAGAGCAGTCTGATAAAATGGATTGGGATTATTACCATGCCTGTTACCCGATTAATCCTTTTGAAATTGAGTTCAATGGCGATTTAGATAAGGCAAATGAATTATTAAAACAATGGGCTAGTGTCTGGGCTAGTGTCAGGGATAGTGTCGGGGCTAGTGTCAGGGCTAGTGTTTGTGCTAGTGTCGTGGCTAGTGTCAGGCATAGTGTCGTGGATAGTGTCGAGGCTAGTGTCGGGGATAGTGTCTGGGATAGTGTCTATTATTACACATCTTCATTATTTCCCAACATTAAAAAGTGGCAATATATAGACCATGAAGAAGGCATAAACCCATTCCAACCTTGTATTGATTTGTGGCACATGGGATTAGTTCCAGTAAAAGTTCAAGGCGAATGGAAATTGTTTGATAAAAACGGAGAAGTGGGAGAGGTGTATGATATGTTTGAAGAATTTGAAGATTACGAAATAAAGGAAATTGCATTAATATTAGAAGTTTTACGACCAACTGTCGCAATTGAAAAATTATCAAAAAAAGTGTCTGCTGAGCTAAATAGACGTTTCATAGCAAGTTTGCATAAAGAGTTACAAGAAAAAAGGATAGGTGTATGATATGAAGATATGCAAAGTACATGGAAAAACAATAATAGACTTCGAGGGTGACAGAATTATAAGCAAACATAATCCAATAGTTACAAGTGAGGGAGATACAAGTGATGTTTCAGTAACAAATGGTAACTTCTCATTTGACGGTAATGAAGATATTAAGGTGAATAGAAAAGACAAGCAACTATTAATGTTCCTGATAACCATTGTCATCATTGGAGTAATGTCGCTAATAGCAGGATTCGGCATAGGCTATGCAAGAGGTCACGACAACGCCATTAAGCTGGTTGATTATGATTACACTAGGTGACAACTTATATTTAGACATAGATGAACTCAACATGATTTTAAAAGAACGCAGAAAATCTGACAAAAGCAGCAAAGTATATTATAATACCATTGGTTACTATTCAAGTTTAGAACAACTATCAGCCGGGATTGCCAGACATGGTTTAACTCTAGCGAATCCCACCGACATAATAACAATCAAAGAATTTGTAAAAAGATATAGAACTGAGATCAGGCGAACATTGGCAAAACTATTATTGGAGGTAAAGCATGAGCAGTAAACTATGTGAAGGTTGTTTCTGGAATCGGAAGATGAGAGGTGGCGGGTGCATTGCATTTACCAAGAGGTACATAAAGAAGTGTCCGGGATGGTGCGACAAGATAGCCGGCAAGCAAGTTGAAAAGGAAATATACGATTATCACGAAAGGGTGGCTGGATATGATTACAAGAGGAAAATACAACAACATAAAAACAATGATAGATGGAATATTCTTTGACTCAAAGGGTGAGGGAATGAGATATGGAATCCTAAAGCTCCTTGAAAAAGCAGGTGAGATAAAAGACCTTGAGCTACAACCATCATTTGTACTACTTGAGCCATTCACCTACCAAGGCAAACGGTATAGAGCAATCAAATATAAAGCAGACTTTCGATATGTTGAGGGCAACAAAACGATTGTAGAAGATTTTAAAGGATATAAGAATAATGTATATCTATTGAAAAAGAAAATGCTACTTTCAAAATATCCGACAATAAATTTTATTGAAACAAGTTATGAGGAGGTATGAAAATGTTTAGAATAATTAACGAAGATGGACCAAGGTGTTTAGGAGTGGACTGTGAGTGCTTCTTGATTGATGTGACAGAAGGCTACAAAGTTGAAACAAACAAAGAAAAAGAATTTAAACTTATTGTTGACGGTATTCAGGTTTACGCTCACTCGGATTATGACCTAGTAAAAGAAGTTTTTGACTTACTGCTCGAAGCACAGAAAGACCATATGTTCTTCAAACACAACGAAACAACAATACATATAAATGACTTAGAAGAAAAGGCAGCACAAAACATAGAAACAGAAGATGAGAAGAATTATAAAGAAGTAAAAAAAGTATGGGTAGAGGACACAAATGACTTCCATGAAACTTTAGAGCGTCAAGGGGAGGTAGGCAGATGAGAGAAATAAAATTCAGGTGTTGGGATAAAGACACTAAAAGAATGTTTGAATATGACCACGGTGATGTAGAACGCTTCGGCGATGAATGGGAATGGTCGCCACATAGATTTGTGTTTGACTATGAGCCAAACTTTAAAACCCTTGAAATCATGCAGTACACAGGGTTAAAAGATAAGAACGGCAAAGAAATTTATGAGGGCGATGTGTGTTGCTTGGAATTAATTGATGGACACGAAATTGTAATTATTGAATGGAACGAAAAACAATTTAAATTTGCACTCAAAGAAAAAGATGGAATATTGTGCGGCTTTGATTTCACAGCTGAACTCAAAGTCATAGGTAACATACACGAAAACCCTGAACGCTTGGAGGTGAAAGAATGACATTACTTGAAGCGTGTCAAGCTAAAAAAGACAAGACAATTAAAAAGACTTGGGATGAGCTAAATGATGAGTTTGGAAAACCATATAAGAATGGTGAGTGTCTTAGAAATATATTTAAGAACAGTGAGTTTGATGAAGAAAAAGCCAATAGAGTAAGTGGGTTCGAGGAAAAGGCGAAGACGGCTGATGAACTGATCGCAGAAGAAAAGACAAAACAACGATTAGCAGAAGAAACAAAGCAGAGCAAGGCAGAACTCAAAACCGCTGCACAAGTCGACACAATAAAAGAATGTTTAAGAGAAGCGTGTAAAGTGGTTGAACCCTATCCAATATGCAAAGTTGAAATACTTGTAAGGAGTGGAGAAGAAAAAACAACGCCAATACTTTTACATTCAGATGTCCAAGCAGGTACTAAAATATCAGCAGAGGCAACAGGTTCGGGCAACGACTACAACAAAAGCGTTCTTGAAGTACAGATGTCAGACTTGTTAAAGGGTATTGTGTCAATCACAACAAAGCAGTTAAAATCATTCAGGAAAATCAAAATATTTATGATGGGTGATATGCTTGAAGGACATGGAATATTCCCTAGTCAGGCTTACTGTATGGACATGGACTTATATGAACAGTTCTTTGTACTGGCTGAACTTGAATCTAAATTCTTGCAAGAATTATGTCAGCTATTTGATGCGGTTGAAATTGTAACAGTGTCGGGTAATCATGGAAGGATAGGGAAAAAGGGGGAAGTACCAGATTATCTGAATTGGGATAACTTCTGGTATGAGTACATGGTTCAAAAATTGCAGAACTTTCCAAAGATAACATGGAAAACAACTAAGTCCTGGTGGCAGATAGATGACACAGACGGTTGGAAAACATTTATAACTCATGGTGACGGCATACGATCATGGAATGGAATCCCCTATTATGGCATAGACAGAAAAGATGCAAAGCAAACCAAACTATTAGCGTCAAGACAACTATTCTATAACTACATGGTGCTAGGGCATTTTCATACACCTGCTGAGTTACCCACACCGACAGGACCAATATTTATTAATGGTTGTCTGCCAGGCGGAAGCGTATTTGTTCAGAAGAATCTCACAAGTGCAAACAGACCACAACAGACGCTTCTTGGGATACACAAGGATAGAGGGAAGACGTTCTCATATCCGATTTACTTAGATTATTAAGGAGGTAGTTATGGGTTGGAACTTTTGGCTTACAATCAGTATCAGGTGGTCTTTAACAATTGGTTGGGTGGTTATAATTTGGCTCAATGCACATTGGAGTGTGGCGTTGGCTATTACAGCATGGTTCATTAGAATTGAATTTGAAGCCATACATGGAGAAATGAAAAAGAAAAGAGGGTTGACATGATAGGTTGGATAATATTAGCAGTAATGGTTGGAGCAATAATTGGTTGGATATTCTGTTCATTCGCCACCAATAGCAGAGTAGCGGAACTTGAAGCGATTATAGAACGGCTGCGGAATAAAAAGAAAAAGGTATGAAAAAAGATAAACTAAACAAAATATTAGAATAACATAAATTATGGCTGAATGAAGCAAGGGGAGGTAGAGAGTATGAAGAACGTAGAGATTAACAGGGGTTTGGGGCATATAAGTATAAGCATAAGAGGAACAATCACTATTGCGGTTTCAACATTTAATCCTGATGGAAGTGTTCGTTCGTCTGATTCAATCACAGTAATGCCACAAGAGTGGAAAGCGATAGTTGAATCGGTAGAGTTCTTAGGAGAGGAGTAAGGTATGAACAGATATAACAACAAAGAATACTACACAAACAGAGAGAACTACATCACGTCATTACAGAATAAAATCGTTGCATGGGAAGACCACAATATTAAATCAATAGCTAAGGTAAAAGAACTAAAAGAATATTGGAACTCACCCGAACGTGGATATATTGATAGTGACGAGGCGTTTGACAAAGTACTCAAGCTATTTGGAGAGGAGTGGGGTAATTAATATGGATTGTTATTACTGCGGAAGCACACTTAATCCCGAAGAACAAAAATGGAATGAAGCAGGTGGGAATAAAGACGGAAGTGTTGAATACCCAATATGCGTTGAGTGTTGGGAAAGTGAAAAAGATTTAAACGAAACGTTTTAGGAGAGGAGTAAGGTATGGGAATAAAATTAACTCACAGCGGTATAAAAAAGGCACTCAGGCAATATATAACTTTGTCTTTATATCCTGAGCAAAAACAAGAAGTAGAATCACTAATATATACCCACATAACATTTATTAAAGAAGGAAATGATAATATCGCAATTGTTAGGGGAGATAAATTTACTAAAGATATAGACTACAGAGTGGAGGAGTAAGGTATGAAAGAACACCCAGAATTAATGTCAGAAGAAATTATAAAAATGTTCAATGAATATGACTATGATATGCAACTAACAATATTGAAGTATATTGTAGAAGAAGAATTTGGTTTCAAGTTAGGAGAGGAGATATGAAACCAAAACCCACCGATTGAAACAAGCAAAACACACCGATTGGTAGGGAAAATGTATAGAGTATCTACATTATTCAAGGGGAAAATGTGCAGATAAATAGAATTTAAGGAGATTGGGTCACGACCATTTTAAAGTACTCGAATTCGATGTAATTAAAATAAACATTTAGTTATAAAAAGCATACAATAATTATAACAGTTCGAGAAATTCGAGTAGTTGTCACAAAAATAGTATAAGAATTGTGACAAGTAGTTGGTGACAGCACCATTAGTAATTTAAAAGGAGGTAGGAAATGAAAAAAGTGGCAATAATAGGTTTCGGAACATCAAAGTCTGATGCACCATTCTATGATGATTCATATGAGATATGGGGCTTGAATGATTTATATGAGAGCATACCAAGGTGGCATAGGTGGTTCAATCTGCATAGTGCTGAGGTAGTTAAAAAGACAGACACAAAAAGAGCCGTGGTTCTGTCATGGGAAATGTACAAGACAATGCCATGTCCAATATATATGCTTGAGGCACAACCTGAAATACCAACATCAATAAAGTTTCCACTAGATGAGATTCAGGCGAAGTTCTGCAATGGTGAAAAGGGATACTTCACAAATCAGGTGTCATATATGATCGCATTTGCATTGCATGAAAACTTTGATGTCATTGAACTGTATGGAATTGATATGTCGATTGACACTGAATATTCAATACAAAGACCATCGGTTGAATACTGGATTGGACTAGCAAGAGGCATGGGGAAAACTGTATTTATTCCACCGACATCAACGCTCTTGAAAACACTTTATATATATGGCTATGAAGAAGAAAAAGCCATAGCGTTTGTTGAAATGTATAAAACAAAATTGAAGTATTTAAATCAAGAAAGAGATAAGGTTCTTGCTGATATTGATAAAAACAAAGTAGCACTAAACCAGTACACCGGAGCAATCAACATTAGTGAGCTTATTTTAAAGGAGTATAAAAATGTCTAAAGTAGGAGCAGTAATACAAGCGAGAATGGGGTCAACAAGATTACCTGGTAAAGTAATGAAAATCATTGAAGGCAAAACAGCATTGGCTCATGTCATTGAAAGAGTTAAATTATCCAAGCTAATAGATGATGTATTAATAGCCACGACAATACATGAAAGAGATGATGTTATTGTTGAGGAAGCCTTGAAGTGTGGCGCTTTGGTATTAAGGGGAAGTGAGGAAGATGTACTCAGCAGATATTATTTCTCGGCAAGGGAAAATGGTTTTGATCCCATCGTAAGAGTAACCTCAGACTGTCCACTAATAGACCATCACATCACCGACAACCTAATCAGACAGTACCTTGCAGGAGATAGTGATATTGTGGGTACAGCAGGAATAGGTAAGAGAACATACCCGACAGGACTGGACTGTTCTGTGTTCTCGTTTGAAAAGCTGCAAGAGGCATACCTAAAAGCGGATAAACAGTATCAGCGAGAACACGTTACACCATACATATACGAAAATGGCAAAGTAACCATAATAGAAAACCCGATTGATTATTCTCGGCATAGATGGACACTTGATACTAAAGAAGATTTGGAACTAATTGAGGCGATTTATTCAAGACTATACAAGGGAAAGCATGACTTCTTTTTCAAAGACATTCTACATTTGGTTGTCGTGGAAGAGCCTGAGTTGTCTAAGATAAATGTGAAAGGATAGGTGAATAGGTATGAAGATAGATATATTAAAAACAGAGAAAAAATACAATGTAATATATGCTGACCCGCCGTGGTCGTTTAAAGTATGGAGCGACAAAGGGAAGGGAAGAAACGCTGAAAATCACTATGGTGTAATGACCAAAAAAGACATTCAAGACCTGCCTGTAAGCAAATTAGCAGACGATAACTCGGTATTGTTTCTATGGGTTACATATCCCTGTTTATTAGAAGGGTTAGAACTAATAGAAAAGTGGGGGTTTAAATATAAAACATGTGCTTTCTCATGGATAAAGAAAAACAAGAAGGCAGATACATTATTTTTAGGCATGGGATATTACACTCGTTCTAACAATGAAATATGTTTATTGGCTACAAAGGGTAAACCACTAGAACGTAAAAGTAAAAGCGTTAGACAGGTAATAATCAGCAGAATACAGAAACACAGCAAAAAACCCAACGACATAAGAGATAGAATTACAGAATTATTTGGTAACTTACCAAGAATAGAATTGTTTGCAAGAGAGCAATTTGACGGTTGGGATTGTTGGGGGAACGAAGTATAAATAAACTAGATAAAACTATTGAAAGGATAGGTGAATAGGTATGAAGATAGATATATATAACACAGATAAAAAGTACAATGTGATTTATGCAGACCCACCTTGGAATGAAACTGGCGGTGGGAAAATAAAACGTGGTGCAGACAGACACTATCCATTAATGAAAACGACAGACATTATGCGATTGCCTATTTATAAAATAACAAAAGATGATTGTCATTTATATCTATGGGTTACAAATAACTTTCTCAATGACGGGTTAAAAGTTATGAAAGCGTGGGGATTTAAATACATAACAAAGATAACATGGGTAAAAGGCAGGATCTTGGATTGTGGTATTTTAAAGCTAGACAACGCAGGGTTAGGACAATACTTTAGAGGGCAAGATGAAGTGTGTTTGTTTGGTAGAAAAGGAATGATACCATACGCAAAAAGCAACGGTAAAAGACAACAAGGAAACACTGTGATAATTTCACCAAGAACAATACATAGCGAAAAACCAAACGAAATGCGAAAAATGATAGAGAAAGTTTCAGCTAACGCAGAAAACAGAATTGAACTATTTGCAAGAAACACATATAACGGTTGGGATTGTTGGGGGAACGAAGTATGAATAAACAAGACAAAACTATATTTTTGTCGAGAAAGGGATAGGTGAATAGATATGTATAATGATATCAAAAAACAGTTAATATGTGTGGGCGTAATTCTGTTTTGCGTTATAGCAATTTTGTTTATGGGCTTAATCATTATAGTGAAAGGATAGGTGAATAGAATGGAAAAGGTTTTATATATATTTGAAGGCAAGTTATGGTATGAAGAGGTTTTATCCGAACATGATATATCATCACCAATTGAAAATCCAATAATAGCATACAGAACATCTGCCAATCATATTGTAGCTAAGAAAGTAACACTAACAAAAGATAAATTTTTATCACAGTTTAAACAAGTTCAAACAGAAAGGATAAGTGGAGAGCATGGAAGAATTGGAGAGGAGTAAGGTATGAATAACGCAGACATGAACAAAATAGTGACAACGGTAGTAAACTATGAAACTCAAATCATTAAACTAAAAGAAGAAAAACAAGAGTTAATAGCCAAGATACAGGAACTAATCAAAGAATACGATAAAGAAATGGAAATAGCAGATAAAGGTGAATAGTATGACCCGTATAAACTAACACATGATGTTAGATTAAAGGAGATAACATGAAAGGAAAACTCACAAAGGTAGAAGCAATCAACGGCGAAGAATCCCCATCACCAATGGCAGGGCGAATCGGGAAGCAGGTTGAATGGGTATATCCAATTCCATTATGCTCATGTTCACTGTTCATATGTGGGGGAATAAAAACCATTACATCGGGAATAGAATCCTTCTATCGGGGCAAGGATGAATTGAAGATACGCACACATAACACAATATACACAGTTAAGTTAGAAGGGTGGGGTGAAGATGAATAAAGTAATATTAATTGGAAGATTAACTCGTGATCCTGAATCAGGCAATGTAACAAAGTTCTCACTAGCAGTCGACAGGAAATACAAGAAGGAAGGACAACCTGACGCAGATTTTATAAACTGCAAAGCCTTTGGAAAAACAGGAGATTTCATTGCAAAGTATTTCACAAAAGGTAAACGTGTTGCCGTTGATGGGAGAATACAGGTCAGCAAATACGAGGAAAAGTATTATACTGATGTTATTGTTGAATCGGCAGAGTTCGCTGATGGTAAGAAGGATGAAGGGTTTGGGGAAGTGTAGCGTTGCACTAAAGAGTGGAAGTGATATAATTGTATCAACAGTTGTTTTTCATTTTCATTCTCCGATTGGGAGTCATTCGGTGACTCCCTTTCAGTAGAAGGAGGTAACAATGCCTAGTAAAGCACCACACATATGTAATCACCCTGGATGTAACAAGCCAACAGTAAAGAGATATTGTGAAGCTCATACCAAGAAAGACCGCAGAGAGTATGACCAACAAAGAGGCACATCATCACAAAGGGGATATGATAGCAGATGGCAAAGGTTTAGGGAACTATATATAAACAAGCACCCACTATGTATAAGGTGCAAAGAAAAGGGAAGATATATACCTACTGAACTAATACACCATAAGCGACCACTCAATGAAGGTGGAGACAAGTATGATGATAAGAACCTTGAGGCACTATGTAATGATTGCCATGAGAAGATACATGGAGCTGATAGGTGGAGTGGGAATGAAGGAGGGAATTATGTTTAAGAGCAAGAAGACAACAATCTTTGAGGAATATGATAAAGAGGGTAAGTGTGTTAGGAAGACAACCACAGTGGAAGAAGCAGAGAATGACTTTAAACTTAACAATGATCCGGTGCATGTATATAGCAATGAAGAGATACGAAATGCTCTTGTAGATAAGTTTAACCAAGGTCAAGACAATCCTGCTACTAATGAAGTAACAAACTCACCTGATGTGGAAGCAGTGGTAGACACAACAATATGGTAGAGCCTGAGATAGCCACACAGAGAACAGAGTTGACAATGGCGGTAAGATACTATTACAATATAAAAGCCGTCAGACAGGGTTTGCAAGGGGCGAAGGATAATAATGGATGAACATAAAACAAAAAAGAAAATATCGCACAAAAGAAAACAATATACATATATCTGTCAATGCTGTGGTATAGAGTATCACCCAAGAGAGAG
>Ga0075116_10000089_pt1 | contig 41078 bp, 36 predicted proteins | sample AntAceMetag02UKC_FD_69786 | JGI IMG/M metagenome (GOLD analysis project Ga0075116, IMG submission 69786) | Saline lake microbial communities from Ace Lake, Antarctica- Antarctic Ace Lake Metagenome 02UKC | ecosystem: Environmental > Aquatic > Non-marine Saline and Alkaline > Saline | place...
TAATTTTCCAGCGGCATATAAGGAAAACCATATTGATCTGCCAAAGACATAACAAGATCTTGCTCACTCATGAATTTAAGTTCAATTAGAATTTGACCAATAAGACCGCCCTTTTCTTTTTGATACTTCAAAGCGTTCTCTAATTGATCAGAAGTAATTATTTTTTTATCAATTAGAAGTTGGCCAAGTTGTTTTTTCATAATCTTATCCCCTTATACTCAACCATTATTATTCTGATGGCGTTCAATAGACTCATATGCTTTTTTTGCTTTCCTTCTGACTTCTTGATTACTATATTCCATATATGATTTCAAACTAGGTAAACAAGATGGGTCTTTAATAAAACCCATTATTTCAATAATATTGCTAATCTCTTCAGCTTCTTTAGTTGCTGAGATTCTATATCTTAGTATCTCAGAAGTTTTCTTAGGATATTTTTTTAAAAAAACACTAACATATTGACGGTTAAAATAAGCATCAAAGGGATCTATCTTCTTATTAACAGACAAAATAACATCTAGAAGAGGTTCAACTGTAGCCTCTTGTGCTAATTCTAAAATATGCATAGCACCAGTCAATATTTTTTTATCTACCTTACCACCAAATATAGCAACTACATTTTCCAAGGCTTGCTTATCAGTTGCTGTTTTTAATACTTTCTGAAGTAATGCTTTGTGGGGCTCTGATAAATCATTCTTCTCATCTAGAATTTTTTTTACTTTATCAAGCAATTGCCCTGCATTAACAAAACTTTTATTGTTTAAATACCCGGCAACCAACTTAATCAAGGCTTTAATGTATTCTTCATAAATTTCTGGATCTTGCTCCTGCTCCATTACACCTAAAATAAAATCTACGATAAATTTCAGAGTTTTAATTGCCTCATTAGAAGCCAATATATCAATAACACTCATTAAATTAGATGAGATATAACCTCTTACTTGTTTTTTTTCTGATTTTAAATTGTTTAATATCTTCCCAAGCACACCTATAACTTCACCTTCTCTAGAATCAGCTAACAAATCATAAAAAACTTGCTTTGTGCTTTCTAAAACATCCTGATCAAGAAAAGCTTCAGACCCCAGCTCTTTAATTTTTACAATTTTCTCATCCGAACTTAATTCTCTCCACAAATCAGGCTTTAATAGGTTGAGAATTTGCTCATCCGATAGGCCACTTTTATGGAAATCCGGCTTAATCAAATTCAACACTTTGCCCCTTTTCTCTTCCTCAGGAAGAAAGCGTCGAACATAATCCTTGAGATCATCAAAAGTTAGCTTTTGTTCCTTAAAACGTACGGCTTCTTGTTTTAAGAAAGTTGAAATTTCATCATCAGACATATTGATAAAAGCATTACTTACATCTTCAGGAGAAATACCTATGTTTTTTAAATTTTTCTGGCGCAAAATTTTAGAACGTAGATCAGGCTGCAAACTTAAAATAAACTTAGGAAGATTTTCCTCATATTTACGTTTAGCTTCTTCATCCTCAGTAGATACCTCTTCATTAATTTTCTTTAAACCCTGCCCAACCATATTTACTTTTTCATCTAAATCCATCTTGCTGTAATCAACATCCTGTGAACTTCCTTCATTTTCACTAGGACCCTCTGATATAATCTTTGCTAAATAATTAGGGTCTTGACTAAATAAATCCAACATAGACACTTGAGATCCAGCATCCGCTTGTGGCCTTCCTAACATATAATTAATTAACATAACCTCATTAATTTTCCTCTTTTTATCCTGAGTTCTACCAAGCTGTTTTTTAAGCATTTTTTCATAATGAACCATGTTGACTTTTATCTTATTAATATTATTAGCATTAAATATTTCTGGCAGGCTGCCTAAATCTTCAATTTCAGAAGTTTTTTTAGATAAAGATGAAAATAATGTATCCAGCTCTCTTAAAGCTATCCCTTTTTCAAAAGAAAGTGATTGTATTCTGTAGTCTTTAAGAAGTTTTCCCAAGCTGTCCGCGATTGTATTTTTTATTTCGCGGCTTTTCAATTCTCTGCCATTAACCAAGAGAAAACCTTCAACTTCTGAAAAAGAAATAACACCATATTTATTAAATAATTGAGCCAGTAAATTATAAAATTCATTAGTTGAATCAGACCTCACCTTACTACCGGCTGGATAAAGGCTAAAATTAACAATTCCAGTTTTAAGAGATACTATTAATTGTGAAACAATACCAAAATCTTCATTTTTTAATGGTTCTACTGCTAATGCTAATTCTTCCTCTTCTTCATCTTTTAGACCCGCCAATTCCTGAGATAACACTTGTTGTAAATATTGATTAGCTTCAACTGGATTAAAGCTTTTATCCGCTTTAGCTTGAGCTATCTTAGAATAATTATTAGCTTTAGTGCTATCCTTTGCTTTCTTAAAATGATATGCCAAAAGACTTGCAATAGCTTGGGGATTAGCCGAACTTGTTTCTTCTGCAATTTGGGCAAACTTTCCATGAAGTTTATCACGCTCTTCTTCCTTAATCTGAGCATAAACAACTTCCCAGAGTAATTTATTCCTAAAAGCATGTATGACTTGACCATCAGCTTCTCTTGATTCTATTAGTCTTTCATTAACAGCTCTATCTATCATCTCCTCAATGTAGCCAGGATTCTTACCGATCATTTTTTGCAAAGGCTCTAAAGTGAACTCTTGTCCAAGGATTGCCGCATTAGACAAGAACTGCCTAGTCTCCTCATCCATATTCTTAACTTTTTGCTCAAGTATCTGCTTAATACCCGAAGAAAGATCTTCATCCTTAACTTCCTTGTGCTGCCAAGATCCATCTTTAAAAAAGACCACTTCCTTTTCAACAAAATGTTTTAATGATTCTTCAATGAAATAAGGATTACCCTCTGTTCTAGTGCAAAACTTCTGAAGCAATTCTGGGTCAAACTGCATCCCCTCAAATATTGCCATCACCATAGACTGGGTTTCTTCAGAATTAAACGGTTTTAATTCAATATTGATAGTATTTTCATCGTTTTGCAATTTCTCAAATTGCTCTTTTAGTTCAGATTCATGCTCTAATCTTCTTTGTAATTCAGATGGCCTTAAAGCCCCCATAAAAGCAATTTTTTTATCTTTACGATTAACCAACATGTAATTTATCAAAGAAGCTGTGGCCATATCGACCCACTGAAAATTATCGAAACTAACTAAAAATTGTTTAACATCAGATATCTTACATAATAAATTTACTAAACCATTGAATAGGTTAAATCTAGAATTTTTATCATCAACTTTATTTATATCAATTTTTTTTGAAGTGTATTCTGATAGGGCAGGCTCTAAATCGAAAAGCTGCGCAACTTCTTCATCCGCCAAGGAATCCATAATCACTTTAGCATCACCTTTAAGCGATTTTAAAAATCTTTCAAGATTAGCTGATAAAACCTGATATGGTTGATCGGAAATTGCCTCTGTGCATCTAGCCGTAAAACACAAACTTTCTTTTTCGAAAGCATATTTTCTGATCTCCGATTGCAATCGTGTCTTACCTAAACCTGCCTCTGCAGATAAAAAAACGGCCTTTGAAATACTCTCATTAAAACATACATCTAAAACTTGCTTTATTTTAGATAATTCTACTGATCTAGCTATAATTCTCTGGCATGGAAAAATTTCTAAAATTTTATTTTTATTTAAAATGTCTTCAGGAACATCAGCAAAAACAGAAACCTGATTACGTCCACTACGCTTTGACAAATATAAGGCTTCATCAGCTCTATATATTAATTTTTCAGCGTCCTGAGCATCGCGCGGAAAAACTGCCATTCCTAAACTCAGCGTTAAGGTTAAATCCGGCTGCCCCTCATCACCAACAAACGAATATTGAGAAACTTTACCAATGAGTCTCTTAGCAATTTTTAGAGAATCACCTTCTTCTGCTGTAGGAAGCATAACAACGAATTCATCTCCTGCATACCTAATAATCTCATCTGAATCTCTAAAACTTTCTCTTAGCAAGTTAGATACTTCCGTCAAAACCTTGTCCCCTCTTTGATGTCCATATGTATCATTGACATCTTTAAATTTATCAACGTCAATCATAAATAATGATAGAGGATAATCGCTCCTCACAGCCTGCCTGATAATCTCCGGCAAACGCTTATTCAGATATCTGCGATTATGTAGTTTGGTTAAATCGTCTTTATATATTAACTCTTGCGCTTCAAGCGCATCATGCTCTATCTGTGATTGATCTTGTTTGCGACGTTCTTCCTGCATTTATAATACTAAACTCCTGATTTCAACATTCTTTTTAAATCATCTATTTCACTTGTTCTGGCAATTGCATCTTCGTAAGTTATTTTTTGGGTTTGATATAATTCATACAAACTTTGATTCATTGTCTTCATACCTTCTTTTTGCGAAGTTTGAATTACAGAATATATTTGATGAACCTTCCGGTCTCTTACCAAGCTTCTTACAGCAGCTGTTAATTTCAAAACCTCTAATGCCAATACTCTACCAGTAGTTTCCGTTTTAGGAACTAATTGCTGAGCTAAAACAGCATTTAGAACAAATGATAACTGCACCCTTGCCTGTTCCTGCTGGTGTTGAGGAAATACGTCAATAATCCTGTTAATTGTCTGAGCGGAATCTGATGTATGCAAAGTAGCTAAAACGAGATGTCCTGTTTCAGCAGCATTCAAAGCCAATTCTATACTTTCTAAATCTCTCATTTCACCAACTAGAATCACATCGGGATCCTGCCTAAGAACATGCTTAAGAGCTGTTGCAAAAGAATGCGTATCATGACCAACTTCTCGTTGATCAATTACAGCTTTTTTACCCTCATATATATACTCAATAGGATCTTCAATCGTTACAATATGAACCGGCCTATCATTATTAATGAACTCAACCATTGAAGCTAATGTAGTTGATTTTCCACTACCAGTAGCTCCAGTCACTAATACTAACCCCTTATTTTTCTTACACAAATCCACCAAAACATTTACCGGTAATCCACATTCTTCAAAAGACATTATATGGGCTGGCAGCACCCTAAGGGCCATACCTAAATTACCTCTTTGATAAAACATATTTGCTCTAAAACGAGCCTCATCCCCTAACCCAAAAGACATATCAAGCTCTAAATCTTTTACTAATTTTTGCTTTTGATCCTCACTAAGCAAGGTATAAATCAAAGATTTAATTTCTTCATTTGAAAGCTTATCGTACTCACATGGGATTAGTTTTTCATCAATTCTTATGTGCGGGGGGGAACCTACGGATAAATGTAAATCTGACGCACCTTTTTTTATAAGTAAATTTAAGAGTTCTTTTAAATCTGTTAACTTTGCCAATTTTAACCTCCTTTGAAAAAAAGACGAGCCACTTAAGCGTATATTTTATTGCCTTCTTCAGACTGACCTTTTGTTAAAAGCATTTTTGCCTTACTGATCAGCTCTTCGCCCCTCATACCATCAATCGGATTTGATGTTACCGCACCACTAATACTAATCTTTTTATTAGGCATTTCCTCTTGATTAGCAAATTCAAATTCCTCGATCATTTGCCTAACTTTATCAGCTATCAGATGCGCCTCGCGCTTATTCCTTTCTGGAAGTATCATTGCAAATTGACTATGATCAAAGCGGGCTACTTTATCAATTTGGTCAGCGCTAGTTTTCAAGATTGAAGCAACTCTTTTTAAAATATCTTCAGCAGAGGCTTTTCCAAATTTATCTTCATACAAATCAAAATTATCAATATCAAACAAGATAAATGAACAAGGTCTTTGATAGGTTATCGATCTCTCAATTTCTTCATTCAGTCTCTCTTTAGCAAATTTAACATTAAAGAGACCGGTTAGCTCATCACTCACGGATAATTCTTCTGTTCTTTTCATTAGCCAATTATTTTCTAAGGCAATGGAAACCTGCTTACTAAATACACTCATTAGATCAATGTCATCATCTGTAAATGAAAAACTTTCTTTATTGTTTCCTAATATTAAAGCACATTGAACTTCACCGTGAAGAATAACGGGAAATTCAATCACATTCTTTAGTGCTAATTTATTTGATAATACCTTAGTAACATTTGTAATTTTGTGCTGAGCATCAAATATGAGAGTTTCTCGCTGCTTAGATATCCTTGACAAAACCCCCTCGGAAAAATCTTTTTCAAGACTTTCAATCTCTTCAGGCTTGAGATTACTAGTCGCCTTAAGCCTAACAGTTGCATTCTTATCATCAAAAATAGCCAGAAAACTTTTCTCACAATCCATAACGTCTGGTAAACGCTCGATAACAGTTTGAAGGATTATATTTAAATCCTTGGCGCTTGACATAATACTACTAACCTGAAAAAGCGTCGAAAGAGCGGTCATCTTTTGATTTATTTCAAGATTAATACCCCTAATCCTCTCTTCATATCCCTTTAAAGTATCAACGTTACTTGTAAGCCTAGAAGCCATCTTATTAATCGAATAGCTCAAATCTCCAATTTCATCCTCCCTGTTAACTGGAATTTCCTGGAAATCATTGCCATCATTATAAAGCCTAACCTTTTCAGCTATTTCAATAACTGGCTCTACAATGCTCTTAGCTATCAACAAACCCAAAACAGTTATTACGATAGTTATTAAGAGTATTAAGGATATATCTCCCATAACAAAAAATTCATTTTTATAAACATATACGCTAATAATTACACCGCAGACTAATAGCGGCACGACAGACATGAGGCTAAAGGCAAGAATAAGTTTGTACCTTAAACCCTTAGGCATAAGAGATATGCTCTTAAATATATTACCCATTTTAATTCCTCCCTGAAAAAGGTAAGTCTATATACGTCAAACAGTTAATGCGTATTTAAAGTATACAATATAAAGTATTAAGAGTCAAGAAAGCTAATTACTACGCTTCAAATTTGATATTAAAAAGAATGCCTATTAGCACAGAAAAAACAATCATAGCTGACCCACCATAACTAATATAGGGCAAAGGCAAACCCACTACTGGCATCAAACCAATACACATACATATATTAATAATAACTTGCATTGCGATTAAAACACATACTCCTGTAGCTAGCAACCTCTTTGACATACTGGATGCATGTGTAGCAATATCTAAACCTTGAATGATTAAAAAATAGAAAAGGAATAAAATTAACAACGCACCTAAAAATCCCCATTCTTCACCAATTCCAGAAAATATAAAATCAGTGTGATGCTCTGGTAAAAAGTTAAGTTGACTTTGAGTCCCGCTTAACCATCCTTTACCAAAAAACCCTCCTGAACCAATAGCAATTTTAGATTGGATAATGGTATAACCCGAACCTAAGGGATCAGCATTTGGATTAATAAAAACCATGAGTCTAGATTTTTGATAATCTTTTAATAAAAACCAAAGAAATGGTGATGCTGCTATTGCTGAAATAAACATCACAATTATATAACGCAATCTAAAACCCCAGACATAAAGCATCGAAAAAGCCACGGGTATAAAAACCAAGGCTGTGCCAAGATCTGGCTGCATTATAATAAGCAAAACAGGTAATCCTGTCAACGCCAAAACAATAAACACACATTTAATTCCATTTTCCTGATATTTGTACGCAGATAGAAAACGAGCTAAAGTCAAAATGAATATTAACTTCATTAATTCAGAGGGCTGTATGTTTATACCAACAAAGCTAACCCACCTTCCAGCCCCCAGTCGGGGTTGAGCTACTAATATAACATAGATTAACAAAAGAATACCAAAGGCATAGAGAACATATGAGAAATCCAACAATCTTCTGTAGCCTATAATAAGCATAGAAACTATTGCAACCAAACTAAGAATTATCCAAACAAGTTGATGGCTTATATATTCAGCGTTATCAATTTTTCCTTTACCAAACGAAGCGCTGTATAAAGCTAAGAACCCAACGATAACTATTAAAAAATAAGTTAGTGGCAAGCTTATATTAGTATTTCTGAAATTCTTCATTCTTTAAATAATACTCTCTTCTTTCATATGAAAAATGATCTTTTGAGCTATACCAGCCGCTTCATATCCACCACTACCGCCATGCTCGATGAAAACAACAATAGCATACATAGGAAAATCAACCGGGAAAAAACAAACAAACCCGGCGTGAGTCTTTCCGTGTGAATTTTGAACAGTAGCTGTCTTACCAGCAATGTTGATACCTTTTACCTGAGCCCTTTTTCCTGTTCCAGTTTCAGAAACGACTAAATCCATACCTTCGTTTATTGCATTTAAATTATCTGTTTTAAAATTACATGATTCGATTTTGCCAACTCCGACATCAACATCTTCTATTTGATTAACTAAAGTAGGCGTTACAAGATATCCCCCATTAGCAATAACAGATGCCATTTTCAATATTTGTAATGGCGTAACTTGCAAATAACTCTGGCCAATTGCTAGGGAAACCGTATCTCCATCATACCAACGATCATTATAAAGCTTTTGCTTCCAATGACGATCAGGAACCAAACCTGCCTGCTCCGAAGGCAAATCAATTCCCGTGCGTACTCCATACCCAAATTTCCGAGCATAGCTGCTAAGATTATCAATCCCAACTTTCAAACCAACTCTATAACAAAAGACATTGCACGAATTCTTAAGTGCCAAAACAACATTTTGATTTCCGTGACCATTTCTATACCAGCATTTAAATTCCTTCTTACCAAGCCTTAAGTATCCCGGACAGTTAAACTCACTCTTCCTATTTATAGCTTCAGTTTCAAGTCCTGACATAAGAGTCACAATCTTAAAGACTGAACCTGATGGATAGACGGCTTGAATATTACGATTTAGAAGAGGACTATTTTCTGGAGGAGTGTTAAAAATGGCTCTAATTTCTTTATTTTTTTGAGAATTTGGATTTATAAATATATTCGGGTTGTAACTTGGAGCACTGACCATAGCTAATATTTTGCCATCGCTTGGATTCCAAACACAAACAGCTCCTTTTTTATCTTTAATAAGTGAATATATATAATTCTGCAAATCTAAATCTATTGATAGAAATATGTCTTTTCCTTTTTGAGGTTTCTTATATCCAATTAATCGCAAACGACGTCCGCGATTATCTACCTCCATCTGAAATCCACCGTCTTCGCCTTTTAGATAACTATTATAACTACTTTCGATACCTGCTCGGCCAACTAAATCAATAGATTTATATCCGTAATACTTTAGCCTTTTATACTCCTGGGCATTGAGTTTACTAACATATCCCAATATGTGCGCTAAAGATTCTTCATATAAATATTCTCTAAGTGGTGCTGTTTGAATAAGAACTCCGCTATAATCAAGATTATTTTCTTCAATATATAATGCCTGATCCCGGGGAATATCTTCAGCAATAATCGCTGGCACAAAATAATTAATTGTGTTGCGCTCTAAATTGCTACGTAATTTTCTTTCACTAATTCCTACGACAGAAGAAAGGTCAGCCAATAAAGTTTCGTTCTTCTTTGCCTCCTGAGGAATCACAGCCAGATTAAACGATAGTCGGCTTTTAGCTAAAATATTGCCATTTCTATCATATATATCCCCTCGCGAGGCAACAATGGGATTTATTCTAATCCTGTTTTCCTTACTCAAACTATTATAATATTGATAATTAAGGACTTGCAATCTAAATAGACCGATAGCAACTATTAGAAATAAAAGAGAAAGGACTATTTTTAAATTTCTTACTTTCATAATCTAAATCATCTTCAATGGTTTACCAACAACAAAATAGAGTATATAAAAAGGTACTAGTGTATAAAGCGCTGCTGGAATGATAAGACTTTTAAGCGTTAAATAAAATCCAGGAAGTTGAAGATCTGCTCTGGCAAAAAGGTAGTAAAGAATGTAGGATAAAATAAACATTGCGAAACTAACTAAAAAAAGAGTCCATTTATCTTGCGTATCAATTATTTTTTTATTGAATAAAATTACCATATAAATACATAAGAAAATAAAAATATTTAGACCAAATGGGCCAGCAGAAAAAATATCACAGGCCAGGCCTGCAAAAAGAGCAATAAGAAAAGCTGAAAACGTATCAGAAAAAAGACTGAAAAATACAACTAATGCAAGTACCAAATCGGGCTTTATACCAAAAATAGCAAAGTAATTTAAAAAACTTATCTGAGCTAATACGCTTCCCACTGTTAAAATGATAACGATTATTGTCTTTTTTTTAGACATAGAACATCTTCTAGGTTAATTAAGTTATATTCTGGTTTTACGATAGATGTTTTATAAGTGTAAGAAGGATCATAATCAATACTTACAACTTTACCGACATATATACCTTCAGGATAAATTGAGCTATTTGCAGAAGTTATAACGCGATCACCAATAATAATCTTACTATCTAGAGGTAAATATTTTAACCTACACAAACCATCGTAGAAACCCTCTAAAATAGCCTCATCCCTTGTTCTCTGGACCTTAACAGCAACTTTGCTTGCTGGATCAGTAATTAACATAACTCTTGCATATCCTGCATGAGCACTAATAACCTTACCAGCTAAACCTCCAAAATATATTACACCCACTGCATCTTTTATCCCCGCCTTTGAACCCTTATCAAGTAATAGCGTGTTTCTCCAGTTAGAAGGATCTCTACCAATAACATGGCAAGCAACAGTATCAAAAGTCAAACTCTTTTTATAATCGAGCAAGTCCTTGAGTCTTTGGTTTTCAAGACGTAATTCATCAGAAGTTTTAACGTCGTAATGAATTTTGGTTAATTTATCCTTGATATCTTTATTCTCTTTGAGAAGTTTTTTATACTGAAGCATGCCTATCATATCCTTAGAAGAAACATCAGATATATAAAGCGGATATTGTGAAAGATAAATTATGGGTAATTTAATTTTTGAAGATATAGTATCGGGAAGGAAGATAATAGAAATTATTAAAAAAAATAATATTATAACTAACCACTTATGAGTTCGCGCTGTCACATTCCATTATCCTATGTTTCGTATTTACCAAGCTCAGCTATTTTTTTAAGATATTTTATTTCTTCTAACATCTTACCAGTGCCCAAGCAAACTGCCGTGAGCGGATCATCAGCCACAGTTACCGGCAAACCTGTCTCTTCCGACAGTAGTTTATCTAAATTACGCAACAAAGCACCGCCACCAGCTAAAATAAGTCCTCTATCAACTAAATCAGCTGATAGCTCTGGGGGTGTCCTTTCAAGCGTTTGCCTAACAGATTCAACAATAAGAGCTATAGGCTCTGACAAAGCTTCCCTAACTTCTTCAGAAGTAATTGTTAAAGTCTTAGGAAGTCCCGCCACTAAATCACGCCCTTTTACTTCCATGCTCAACTCTTCCTCCAGAGGATAAGCTGAACCAATTCTAATTTTAATCTCTTCTGCAGTCCTTTCACCAATCATTAAGTTGTAAACTTTTTTCAAATGGCTGATAATGGAATTATCCATTTCATTACCGCCAATTCTTAATGATTTGGCACAAACTATTCCGCCTAAAGAAATGACTGCTATCTCAGTAGTACCTCCACCTATATCAACTATCATGTTGCCAGTCGGATCTTGAATAGGCAACCCAGCACCTATAGCAGCTGCTAGTGGCTGCTCAACCAAGTAAACCTGCCTTGCACCAGCATGCTCAGCAGAATCCTTGACAGCACGCCTCTCGACTTCAGTGATACCTGATGGAATAGCAACAACTATACACGGCCTGATAAATGTCCTGCTTTTATGAGCCTTTCTTATAAAATAACGTAACATACTCTCTGATATCTCAAAATCAGCAATTACGCCATCCTTCATTGGCCTAATAGGAACTATGCTTCCAGGGGTTCTTCCCAGCATTCTCTTTGCTTCTTCCCCTACTGCTAAAACCTTAGATGTCCCTTTTTGAATAGTAACTACAGATGGCTCACACAAAACAATACCCTGGTTTTTTACATATACCAGAGTATTAGCAGTACCTAAATCTATGCCGATATCATTTGAAAAGAAACCAGCTAAATTATAATAAACATCTCTAATAAAAATAAATATTTTTTTCATTTTTTCCCTGCCTTTACTCGCTTTAAAATTATAACAAAAAGGGGTGTTAAATGTCAAACAGTTTTTATATACTGTAATAAGCATTCATGGGTTACATAATTACCTGCATTAGATTTTTAAAAAAATCAGGAAACGAAGTTTCGATACAATCAGTATCAATAACTTCTGTTGTTCCCCTAGAAACCAAACCGGCAATTAAAAAACTCATGGCTGTGCGATGATCAGAATAACTATCAATTTCAGCCCCCCGCAAAGATGTAGGACCAGTTATATAAATATCATTTCCTTGAACATCAATCTTAGCTCCCATTTTACTTAACCCAACAGTCATAGATTCAATTCTATCAGTTTCTTTAACTCTAAGTTCAGCAGCATCTTTTATCTGGCTAGTTCCGTGAGCTTGCGTAGCAGCTACCATCAATATGGGAATTTCATCAATTAATCTAGGTATCATATTCTTTTCTATTATAAAGGGCTTAAGCTCAGACGACTTAACGCATATGTCAGCTAATGGCTCAATGGCCTCAGGTGCTTTATTTATGATACTTAAATCAGCTTCCATTCGTTGCAAGATGTCCAATAAGCCTGTCCTAGTTTTATTAACACCCACATTTTTAATCATAATTTCAGAATTCTCTGTAATTAATGCAGCTATAATAAAAAAAGCCGCGCTTGAAATATCAGCTGGTATTTTAATGTCTCGAGCTTTCAACTTATCAATCGGATTTACAGTTACCTTCAAACCGTCAATTTCAATATCCGCACCAAATGCTTTGAGCATATTTTCAGTATGGTCTCTAGACTTAAATGGTTCAGTAATTGAAGTTGGCCCAGAGGCATTTAATCCCGCTAACAATAAGGATGATTTTACCTGAGCACTCGATACTGGACTAACATAATTTATTCCTTTTAATTTCTTACCTTTTATAGTTAATGGTAAATGTCCAGCATCCTCAGGCCCTTGAATATCAGCACCCATCATTCTTAACGGTTGAGTTATTCTTTTCAAAGGCCTTAAAGACAAAGAATCATCACCAGTTAAAACACTAGACAAAAAACTTCCAGCTAAAATTCCAGAAGTTAGCCTTAAACCAGTACCTGAATTGCCAAAATATAAATCATCTTCCGGCTGCTTGAGAGAATCGTAACCATTTGAATTTATATGATAAGAATTTTGATCTTTCTGGATAATCTCAATTCCTAACTTGCGAAATACATCTATAGTCCAAAGGCAATCTTCGCTTTTCAAAAAATTACTTACAAAGGTTGTGCCATTACTGATGCTTGCAATCATCACCGCTCTATGAGATATAGATTTATCAGCAGGTACTATAGCTTCGCCCTTAAGTTGATTGTGTTTTTCTATTTTTATTTTTTTCATTTCAAAAAAAAGGGGCTAGATTAATCTAACCCCATAAGAGCGCAAATTTAATGCTCCATATATTTCAAAGTTTTTTTACCTCATCATCTTCCTGAATTTCACCACTGAGATCCTCTGGTAAAATTTTAGCTGACGACATATCTTTATATACTTGCTCAACCTCAACTTTAGCTAATAATTCACCATCTCTATAAACACCAAACTGCGCACCAACACCTACTCCATTCTGTTCACCCAAATCAATAACTATGAAATTAAACTCTTTATTAACAACTAAGACTCTTCCATCACTAATCATTTCATCGGCCTTGACAATAACAGTTCCCAACTCCACTTCATCTTCAGAATCTGAAGATATAACATTTCCAGAACTAATCTTAGCCTCTAAAGCTTTTTTTGCTAACCTAATTTGATTAAGTTTATTAAGAAGCTCTTCATTCTCTGATTCAAGACCTGAATATTTACTCTTAAGCCCAGAGAGGCTGCTTTCATGATCACTCATTTTTGTTTTAAGAGTGGCAATTTCAGAATCTTTATTTTTTAAATTTGATTCCGCTGCTTGCCTTTTACTCTTCTCAGAACCTACCTGAACTTCTAATTGCTCTGCCTCTTGCTTCAAAGAATCTAAATCAGATTGAACACTTGCTATTTGAGCCTTTATTTCATCGCGTTCCTTCTGAAGATCATTTTTAGCAGTTTGAAGTTGTGAAATCTGCGAACAAAGCTCCACATTTTTTGCTTTTTCCTTCATTTGCAAAAATAATAACCCACCTGCTAAAGCCGCAAATATCACACAAAATATAATTAGAATTATTAATCCTGTTTTTGGACTCTGAGCCATCATTGCCCTCCCTTTTTTTATCTATTGTAAATTAGTATAACATACTATCATTTCTTTTTCAAGATGCAATTGATTATTAAAAAACTTTTATAAAGACTCTATATAAACGTGCATCTCTTCCGGCATTTTAGCCTCAAAGATTCTAAAATCATCAAAGGCCGGATGATTAAAACCTAATCTAATAGCATGCAACATCTGCCTTGAAGCATCACCGCCAACTCCATAACTTCTATCCCCCATTATAGGGTGATTTATGTGCTTCAGATGAACTCTTATCTGGTGGGTTCTGCCAGTTTTCAAACTAAGCTTAAGAACAGTCTTCTTTTTGTAACGTTTAATGACATTATAATTAGTAATTGCATCTCTATCAGAATTATAATCAATGACTCTCTTAAGCCTCATGTTTAATGAGCGACCTATAGGAGCATCAATTACTCCCTGATCAAATTCAACAACCCCCATAACTACTGCGATGTATTCCCTGAGAACAGTTCTCTCTTTAAATTGCAGAGCTAGTTTTTCATGTGTATTATTGTCCTTGGCAATCACCATCAAACCAGAAGTATCTTTATCAAGTCGATGAACGATGCCAGGTTTAAGCGGACCAGCAATATCAGAAAGTTTATCAATATGAAAAAGTAAAGCATTCACCATGGTATGCTCGACACCAAATGATGGAGGATGCACCGTTAAACCTACTGGCTTATTAACAACTACTAGATAATCATCTTGATAAACAACGTCCAATTTAATATCTTCTGCCAATAATACTTGCTCATCCTTCGCCTCAATGGAAACATAAACTTCTTCATCAGCTTTAATAATATAACGTGGTTTTATCTGTGCACCTTTTATTATAATCGCTCCAGCATCAATCATTTTGCGAATCTCACTTCGCGAAACACAATCAGAAAGTTTATCAGCCAGATATTTATCTAAACGAATTCCAGCATCTTCTTGAGTAATTTTAAATACTTTTTTTTGCATTTTTTCTTAACCATAAATATAAACATATTGAAATTACTATAAAAAATAAACTAATTATTTGAGTTAGATTCAAGCCTAACCATATGCGATTCAAATCACCCCTAAGAAAATCAATTAGGTATCTTAATAAAGCATAAAAAATAAAGTACAGACAAAATATCTGACCAGCAAAATGTCGCTTTTCATATAATAAATTCAAAGTGATAAATATTATTAACCAGGCAAATGAATAAAATAACTGTGTTGGATACACAGAATAAGATAATTGTGGAAATTTCATTCCAATTATTGAACTAGTCATTTTACCGTAGCAACATCCATTTAAAAAACATCCTATTCGCCCTATAGATTGAGCTAAAGCAAGATAAGGTATAAATAAATCAGCTAAAGGCAAAAAAGATATTTTTTTCTTCTTCAGGAATAACCAGCCAAAAATTACTGCCAAAACTAATCCCCCTTGATAAGCTAAACCTCCATGTTGAATCATGATGATCTCCAGGGGGCTATCTAAATAATATCGCAAGTTCACAATCACGTGTAACAAGCGACCACCAACAACACCACCGATTAAAAGCCAAATACTTAAATCGATAATCAATTGAGAATCAATATTTATCTCTTTACATTTTCTTATTATTAAAAAAATTGCTACTGAAAACCCAGTAGCCAAAAGTAAACCATATGAATATACTGTTATAGGACCTAATTCACACACTGTCGGATGCATTAATTCACTCCGCAACCTTTCTGATTCTGATTAAATATCGCAATAAAGAGAAGTATAATACCGCAGGTTATTGATGTATCAGCCAGATTAAAAACCGGCCAAAACCTAAAATCTATAAAATCAATTACATACCCAACTCGCAACCTATCCACTAAATTGCTTAAAGCTCCAGCTAATATCATTGAATATGCAGATCTGCTAAGAATATCCCTTGTTGGAGTTTTAAAAATTAAAATAAAAATAAGGATGATAGCTAGAAGACTAATATAAACAAAAAAACTATTGTTACCCGCAAACAAACCAAAAGCTGTACCAGTATTGTAAACAAGACGCATATCACATATGCCACAGTCTATATAATTACCATCACTTAATTTTGTGATAAAAATGCGCTTGAGTATCTGATCCAATCCAACTATACTCAATCCCACCAAAAAAGGTATGATTTTAAAAATTATCGTTTTCTTTTTCTTTTTGGTGCTCAATGCATAAATCTGCATAAGGCATAGCCTTTAGTCTTTTCTCTGGTAATTTTTTTTGGCACTCAGAGCAATATCCATAAGTACCCTCCTTAATCCTCTTGAGAGCGTCGTTAATCTGTCTCAAAAGGTCTTCTTCACTACTAACTAAACCAATAGAAAAATCTCGATTATAATTATCAGTAGCTAAATCGGCTATGTGCAAAGTATGACTTGATAAATCACCGGATGATTCTTGAATATTCTTAAGTGCATCATCTTCCAAATGTTGTATTTGACTTATCAAAATTTCTCTTTGCTTTTCGAGAAGATTCTTAAAAAAATTTAGCTTTTCTTTTTTTATTTTTTTGACTTTGACCATTTAAACTCTCCTCGTATAATATGTTTATTAAAGACGTTCGCTTTTGCTCACTCTAAGGATTAAGACGCTCATTTTATTTGCTCTAAGAATTAAGTTTTTTTACTTAATTCCTTGTACAAAACTTAAATTCTAAACTTTAGATGCTATTGTTTTTTGTATGCTCTACGCTAATATTTCTTGTTAGTTTTTTGCTCTTCACTCTAAATTCTTAGCTATTATTTCTTGCTTCTAACTTAATCCTTAATCCCTAATCCTGTTTTAATTTGGTTGTTCGAATTGCTTCTACACACCTAGAGCATACCTCGCTTAGCCCTTCGCGATCATCAAATTTTTCAACATAGCGCCAGCAACGTGGACACTTAACTCCATTAATCTTTTCGACCATAACACCCAAATTTTTGTATTCTTGAGAACACTCCGATTCATCTGGTATTTTATCAACCATGGCTAGCCTAACCTTTGAAACAATAAATACATCAGCTAGGACTACTTCATGCTTTTTTAATAATTCAAAAATTTCTTGGCTGTTTGTAAAAAGAGTAACTTGCGCCTCAAGAGCATTACCAATTTCTTTATTCATACGTTTTTGCTCCAAGGCTTTTAAGACAACATTTCTTATGCCCGATATCTCATTCCAGTCACTTCTTATTTTTTCATTAATCCATTCATTTGGTGTCGCTTCTTGATTAAAGTTATCAACAAAGATTGTCTTCTTCTTCTCAGTTATGGGCAGATAGCCATATACCTCCTCTGCAGTAAAAGCCAGGATGGGTGCAATAATCTTATTTAATAAAACAGCAGTATGATAAAGAACCGTTTGAGCTGAGCGTCTAGCATCTGAATCAGTGGCCCAAGTATATAACCTGTCCTTCAATACGTCAAGATAAAAAGATGACATATCCACTGTACAAAAATTATATATCTTCTGAATAACTTTGTGTAATTCATAAGAATCATAAAGTTTTATACAATCATCATAAGTCCGTTTCAAACAATCCAGAGCCCATTTATCAATTTCCAACATATTATCATAATCAATCTTATTCATCGAGAAATCATAATCGTACAGATTACCAATAATGAATCTCAAAGTATTTCTTATCTTCCGATAAGCATCACTAACCCTCTGCAAAATTTCATCAGAAATGCCAATATCATGATTGTAATCACTAAAAGCTACCCAGAGTCTTAGGATATCTGCCCCCATTTGATTAATAATCTTCTCAGGAGACACAGCATTCCCTGAAGACTTTGACATTTTTTTACCCTGACCATCCACAATAAAACCATGAGTCAAAACCTGCTTATAACTGGGCTTTTCCTCTATTGCCATAGCAGTAATTAGTGATGTCTGAAACCAACCTCTATGCTGATCACTGCCTTCCAAATAAAGGTCGGCTGGATAACCTAGTTCATCACGTTCTCGCAAAACCGCTTGATGGCTTACCCCTGAATCAAACCAGACATCTAATATATCATCTTCCTTACTAAATTCAGATGCAGAACATTTAGGACATTTATAACTGTCTGGTAAGAAATATGTGGCTTCTTTTTCAAACCAGACACTTAAACCCTCTTTTTCAACTATATCAGCCGTAGCTGAAATGATTTCATAATCTAAGAAAACATGTTTACATTTATTACAAGAAATAACGGGCACAGGCACTCCCCAATATCTTTGGCGAGACAAACACCAATCAGGTCGGTTACCAACCATTGCAGAAATTCTTACCTTACCGAATTGAGGAATCCATTGAACATCTTCATTGATTGCATTTAATAATTTAGTTCTAAAATTATTCTTGTCAATATTCATGAACCATTGTTCAGTTGCTCTAAAAATAATTGGTTTTTTGCATCTCCAGCAATGTGGATATGAATGAGTTATCTTTTCCTCCAATATAAGAGATTTATTACTTTCTAATTTTTCAATTATTGCTCTATTGGCTTTATAAATGTTTAAACCCGAAAACTCGCCAGCTGTTTCATCAAATTTTCCTTTATCATTAACGGGCATTAATATTTCAAGCTCATCAAATTTGTCTTTATATTTCAAGTATGTTTGATAATCATCCTGGCCATGTCCTGGAGCCGTATGCACACAGCCAGTTCCATCTTCACCAGATACATAATCGGCAGTAAGAATTATGGAATCTCTATTAAGAAAAGGATGTTTACATTTTATACCTACAAGCTCCTCTCCTCCTTCAATGGAAACAATGTCTTTATGCTCTACTATCTCTAGTTTCTTTAATAAACTTTCAGTACGGTCATTAGCAAGAATCCAGACCTCACCGCCTACTTCAATAAATTTATATTGTAATTTAGGACTAAGGGCAACTGCGACATTAGAAACTAGAGTCCAGGGAGTTGTTGTCCAAACCAATATATAGAAATTGTTATCACAGTACTTTCTAAGTTTAGCGAAATTATTCTTGGAAATAAGATTTGCGATGCTGTCTTTATTTAGTCTAAATTTCACATAAACTGAGGGGCTAACACGGTCTTCATACTCTACTTCAGCCTCAGCTAAAGCAGTCTCACATTCAGCACACCAATTAACAGGCTTCCTACCCTTGTAAATATAATCTTTTTTAACCAGCTCAGCAAATGACCTAACGATCCGTGCTTCGTAAATATTATTCAAGGTAAGATATGGTTTTTGCCAATCAGCAAAAACACCTAAGCGTTCAAATTCTGCTCTTTGAATGTCTACATATTTGAGGGCATACTCTTTTGCCTTTTTTCTAAAATCAACACGCGAAATTTGATCCTTTGTAATTTTAAGTTCTTTGAATAATTGATGTTCAACGGGTAAGCCATGGCAGTCCCAACCAGGCACAAAGGGACAATTGTATCCAGCCATCATTTTATACTTCAAAACAATATCCTTTAAAACTTTATTAAGAACATGACCCATATGAATACGGCCATTGGCATAAGGCGGGCCATCATGGAGGATAAATTTAGGCTTATCTTTGCTTGCTATTTTGACATACTTATATATATCAAGGCTAGCCCAACACTTGAGAATCTCAGCTTCTCTATTAGCTAAATTTGCCCTCATCGGCATATCAGTTTTTGGCAAATTTAATGTCTGTTTATAGTCTTTAGATTTTTCCATAATTGAAAACTAAAAATTTTGAATTAATGTAAATAACCATTTCTCAATTAAAGTTAGAAGCAATATGGCTATAATTGGAGATAAATCTAAACCACTGCCACCAAAAACAACAACTAGCCTTAGAGGCTTCAAAAGAGGTTCAGTTATCCTATTAATTATTTTATAAAAACTGCCAGCAATATATGGATTTATCCAGCTTAAAATTACCCTCACAATTATCAACAAAGATAATCCGCTTGCTAAATATCTTAAGATTACTAATAAATAAAATAATGCAACCATACCAACTGACATATTATTTTGATAGTTCCTTTGATCTTTTTATAGCTGCTTGTAAAGCAGCAGCAAAAATCTTCTCAACCTTATTTTTCTTAAGAACTGATAATGCGGCTTCTGTTGTCCCACCCTTTGAAGTTACTCGCTGCACAAGCCCCTTTGCATCTAAAACATTCTGCTCTAAAAATAGACTGCTGGCTAATAGAGTGTGATTAAATAGCAGCTTAGCCTTAGTCTTATCGAGACCAGCCTTATGAGCAGAGCTAATAAGAGCTTGACTTAAGTAAGCTACATAAGCAGGTCCACTCCCAGACAATGCTGTTACTATATCCATCTGCTTCTCAGATACAACTGAAACTATACCAATTAAACTAAAGAGTGCTTTAGATATATCTTTCACACTCTTACTCTCATTCTTAGAGTAAGATATTGCAGTCGCACTCTGATTAATAAAACAACCTAAATTAGGCATAGCCCTAACTATATGAGCTTGTTTAAGATACTTACGTAAAGTCTTTATACTTACTCCAGCTGCAATAGAAATTATAATATGACTACTCTTTACATCCCGCTCAATGTCTTCTAAAACTATCTTAATATCCTGGGGTTTAACTGCAATAATAAGAACATCTGCCTCTTTCATTAGATTCGCGTTCTTCAATATTGGCTTAACACCTAAACGTTTACTCAAATTTAATAAAGTATTTTTTTTAACATCACTCACCAACACTGATTTTGCACTGACAGCCTTTGAAGCCAACATACCCTTGATGATTGCCCCTGCCATATTTCCAGCACCAATGAAACCAAATCTAATCTTTTTAAGCTTCATAATCTTTTTCGAATACCTCTTTTGTGTTAAGTAAACAAATTTACAGAAGTTAGGGTATCATAAAGGTTTAGGTCTGTCAATCAAAATTACCCTTAGTATAATAAGATGAATGCATATTGTAATAGTTTCAATATGGTTATTAACAGCTACTTATTAAAAATAATCTATCATAAAATCATTAAATTTCTGAATAATTAATTTTGGAAATGACGATGCTCTACAATTAGGGATATAGGGAGGATTTATGAGGGACTTTTTGGCAACTCCCAGACAAGTAGACCAACTCGGAGAAACTAATTCATTAGCTACGCTGAATCCTCGAGGAACTCCAACCGAAATAGCTATACCATATTTAGCTTGCAGAACTTCAATAATTGAATCCATAAGAGCAAAACCACCAGTCATAATAATTTTATAACCTTTTTCAATGTCAATATCAGCAATTTTAAGTTCTCTACTGATAGTATCGAAAATACCAAATACTCCTCTTGAAGCTGCATCAGTTATGAGATTCTTATTGATTGTTTTAAATGTGCCATCATCATTTTTTAAAACGACTTCCTGTTTTTGATCATCACGAGCCTGCTCACAGCCATATCTCATTTTCAATTCTTCAGCATATTTAAAAGATACACCTAAAGAAGAACTAATAGACTCAGTTACATCAATACCGCCCTGGTAAAAAACCTTCAAATATTCAATTTTACTATTTTTTAAAACAGTAACTTGACTAAACAAAGAACCGATATTAATTAATACCACCCTATCTTCTATATCGCTTTGCGTTAAGACTGAGAAACTATCAGCAACAGAATCGGCCACTACATCTTTTACGCAATACCCTGCCCGATTAACAGACTTCTTTAAGTTATTTATATGATTTGTCAGGCCACTAATAACAGAAAGTTGAACGCGAAGTTTTTTAGCATGCATACGTAAAGGGTTTATTACATCTGTGCTATCATCAACTATATATTTTGATATTAGAGTTTCAATAACCTTTCTATCTAATGCAATTCCCTGAACATGTGCTTGATTTATTACTGTTTTAAGATCGGCTGTTGTAATAATACCTCTTGGATTACTAATTAGTATAGCTGTCTCTGACTTGCCTAAAGCTAAATCTTGTCCTGTAATATTGATAGATACGGATGAGGAAATAGCATGCGTTTTATGTTGGAGTTTTTTTACAAAATTCTTAACAACATTAGCAGTTCCTGCAATATCCATCACTAATCCATTTTTGAGACATGATTCATGAATAACATCATGCCCCAAGACAGATATTTTACCTTTTGACTCAAGCTCAGCTACAACTCCTGCAATTTTCCTATCAGAAATATCAAGAGCCGTTATTCTTAGTTTTTTTTTCATTTTTTTCTTGGAGCAACAGTTACGTTCTTAAATCTTAAATCAATATAAGAATTATCAGGAATACTATTTTCACCTAAAATAAGTAAAAGATTTTTTATTTTAGCTTCGAAAGCATCTCGACCAAGTCTAATTTCCAATCCGTGACTAACAAACAAGACATAATTTCTACTATTACTAACATCAATAGATTCAATTTGATGTGTTCTTTCTGTAATAATTGACTTATAGATATCAAACAATCCCAATGCAGTATTTAACTTTTCAGATATGCATATCCCATCCTTCGTATCATTAATTTCTGAACTTCTTAAACCACTAATGAGTGGAACATCTTTTTGCTTTGAGTCAAGTTTACAAATTATAAAACACTCGCTATCCACTAAATAGTATTCACCGCGTACTTCTGCCTGAGCAACGGGCTTCCTTCTATCAATAACAACTATTAAAGTATTTGGTAATTTTCTTTCTATTTTTACTTGCTTTAGATCTGGATGAATCTTTTTAGTATGATTTGCTAAATCATCTATACTGAGACTAATTGTATTTTGAGGTAATTCTATATCGCAATATCTAGCAGCCTCCTTAGTGGATAAATTCTCTCCTCTAATTTCAATATGCTCAAGAGAAAAGTAATCCCAATTAGTGATGTAGCTAAATATCTGAGAAACACCAAGAACAATCAAAAAAACTAATGTAGCGCTCAAAATAATTATTATTACACTTTTTTTAATTACACTTTTTGACTCATCAGAAAGTTCTTTTTTCTTGCTTCTCTTCTTTTTTTTGCTTTGAGACTCTCGATTAAATAAATTAAATAGCATAAACTTCTCCGTCTGTGTTATATATTACTTCATTATACCTGAAGAATTCAATATTTTTTCACATAAATCACAAAAATCATATCCAGCTTCCAGTGCAGCTTTCGGTAATAAACTATGTGAGGTCAAACCAGGAATAGTATTAACTTCTAGAATATATGGTTTATTATCTGTTGAAATCCTTAAATCAACTCGGCTAAAATAATCACATCCTAAAGCATTATGCGCTTTCTTAGCCATTGCTTGTGTTTTTTTAGACAATTCATCTTCAATTTCTGCAGGCACAACATATTTTGTCAATTCATCATCATACTTAGCCTGAAAATCATAAAAATCACGATGTGGAACAATTTCTAAAACTGGTAATGGTTCATCGTCAAGCATTCCCACAGTTACCTCTTTTCCAGATATATAACTAGCAATCATAACTTGAACATCATGTTTTAACGCTTCTTTAATTGCATCGTCCAATTCATTTTTTGATCTAATAATTGATAGCCCTACACTTGATCCTTGCGAAACAGGCTTCACTACACAGGGAAAGTTATCAAAATTAATTAACAATTTATTCTCAACATTATCAACTGCTATATAATCTGCTGTCAAGATGCCATTTTCTATAAATATCTCCTTTGATCTAACCTTGTTCATAGCATCAAGGGAAGCTTTGGGACCAGACCCAGTATAAGGAATTTTTAATTCCTCAAGAATTCTTTGAATTCTACCATCTTCACCCGCTCCACCATGCATAGCAATAAAAATCGCTTCAGGTTTTAATTTAGAAATCTTCTCCATAATGGTATTTTTATCAATAGAATCCAAAATACACGAAGTTACCTCGTAACCTCTTTTTTTTAGTGAGCCCAAAACAGCTTTTCCTGAAATCAGCGAAATATCTCTTTCTTCTGATTCTCCTCCCATCAAAACTGAGACATTGTTGAATTTTCTCTTAATATTTGACATAATTATATATAAATTATTTCTCTCTTCAAGATTATGTTATACTTCTTCTTAACTACACCTCTGATTTTTTTTATCAGAAGCTTGACTTCTTCGGCTGTAGCCTGATTATAGTTTACTATATAATTTGCATGCTTACTGGAAACCTTAGCTCCGCCAATAGAAGCCCCTTTCAAGCCCGCCATTTCAATCAACTTGGCACTTGAATATTTGCTATTATCAGGATTTTTAAAAATACATCCAGCACTTTTAGAAGCAAGAGGCTGATCTTTTCTTTTTTTAATTAAATAATATTCTTTTCTTTTCAAAACTTTGTCTTTTGAACATTTATCTAAATTAAGTGCAGCTTCGATAATAATAGCTTTTTTTAGGCTGCTTTGCCTATAGGCAAAACTGATATCTTTTTTTTGTAATGTTTTAATACTTAGGTTTCTCTCAATAATCTTAACTTCTTTTACATAATCTGATATAGCCACTCCATTAGAAGACGCATTCATATAAATAGCTCCACCTAGACTAGCCGGTATTCCACATAAACCTTCTAGTCCAGACAAAGAGTTTTTAGCAGAAAAATTTATTATAGAATTCAATGAAACTCCGCAACCAGACACAATATTTCCTTTTCTCATTTTAAGGCTTTTAAAATATGTAGAGCTTAAGCGGATGAATACTTCCTTTATTCCTTTACCTCTTATAAGTAGATTGCTTCCTGAACCAATTATAAAATAACGTCTTTTTTCCCTTTTAAATAAAGATAATATTTTTAGCAACTCATCCAAATCTACAGGTTCAATCCATAGCGGCACTCGACCACCTATCTTAAAAGTAGTATGTTTACAAGATAATTCATTTTTTAGAATTTTACTTTTTAAGCCTACTGGCAAGTTCATTACTTATATCTCCTATATCGCCTGCTCCCATAATGATTATCAAATCACCTTTAGAAACAATGTGCAATATATGTTCAACGATATCTGATATTGGCAAAAAACAAACATCATTTTTTTTCTCTTTGACTGCATTATATAAAGTTTGCGAATCTACTCCATCTATGGGTATCTCACTTGCTGAGTAGATATCAGTAACAATAAGATAATCAGCCTTATCAAAAGCTCGTGAAAACGCTTCTTTTAAATGCTTAGTTCTACTATAACGATGAGGCTGAAAAGCAACTATAATCCTTTTGGGATTTAGGTGTCTAGCAGCTTCGATTGTTGCTCTAATTTCAGTTGGATGATGAGCGTAATCTTCAATCAAAGTTACTCCAGACGAATTACTCTTAATTTCGAATCTTCTACTTGAACCCTTGTATTGTTTCAACGCATTTGCAATTTTTTTAACTTCTATCCCTAACAATTTACAGATAATTATAGCCCCTAGAGCATTTAAAACATTATGCCTACCAGGAATGCTTAGAGTAAAAGCTCCCAGAAAAACTTCATCCTTAAGACAGTCAAATTCTACTGAAAGACCTCTTATTCGAAGATTGGTAGCTCTATAATTGCATGATTTATCAAATCCATAAGTAATAGCTGGATGATTGTAATTTTTTAAAATATTCTTGAGGTTATTATCATCCCCGCAAACCACCAAATAGCCTCCAGATTTTACGTTTGAAGAAAAAACTTTAAATGCTTTTAGAACACCCTCAAGATCCTTATAATAATCTAGGTGCTCCTCTTCTATGTTAGTTATGACTCCGTATAAAGGATTTAATTTTATAAAAGAACCATCACTTTCATCAGCTTCAGCAACAAATAAATCACTTTTGCCTAAAACGGCATTTCCCAAAAAAGAGGGGACTTCCGCACCTACAGCTATAGTTGGGTCAAGATCGCATTCCTTCAAAACATGTCCTATTAATGCTGTGGTTGTAGTTTTTCCATGAGTTCCGGCAACAGCTATACCAACACTATCATTGAATAGCTCGGCCAAGAGTTCGCCTCTAGAAATTAACTTTACACCTCTACTCTTTAGAGTAATTATCTCAGGATTCTCAGGATTAATGCATGAAGTATAAACCGCTAAATCAATACACTCGGGGCATTTATTAGAATGACCTATAGTAATTTCTATACCTTTGCGCTTGAGCCTTTCAACTAAAGGAGTTTTTTTTATATCAGAACCACATACCTTATACCCAAGCTCAAATAGAATTTGAGCTAAAGCACTCATACCTATTCCACCTATACCAACAAAATAAATCTTCTTAACTCTATTTAGTATTTTCATAACTTATATTAATTAAATGCTCCATTCGATTAGTGGATTCAGGATCTGCAAGATTTTTACTTGCCTGCGCCATGAATTTTAGTCGTTGCCTATCATTTATAAGTGCAACTATTTTATCTGCAAGTATTTGCTCTGATATTGATCCTTCATCAAAAACTATAGCCGCCTTATTATCCTCTAAAACCTGCGCATTAAACTTCTGATGATTACCAGCATATGGATAGGGAATCAATATAGATGGCCTACCAACAGCGCTTATTTCAGCGATAGAGGTCGCACCTGCTCTAGATATAATCAAATCACTTGCAGCTAAGATTAAAGGCATCTTATCAGAAAACGCAATTATTTGATAGTCAATTATTGCTAAAGAATCATAATTTTGTCTAATATTATCATAATCCTTAGCCCCGCAAATATGAATTACCTGAATATTTTTCTTTATACTATCATCAATACAATTTGCTGCCTTGATAAAAAGCTGATTAATAGCCCTGGCTCCCTGACTACCACCTACAACTACTATCGTAAATTTATTACTTTTAAGTTTTAATTCCTTAACACCATTATCTTTAGTCACAATAAAAAAATCTTTATCTACAAAGTTACCAGTATAGACAGCTTTACGCCTGAACAGATTTTCACTTGCTTTAAAACTTACGGCTACTTTACTAGCCAATAATGAAAGTGCTCTATTGGCTTTGCCGGGAATTACATTTTGCTCATGCAAAATTATTTTTATTTTTTTAAAACTTAGAAACCCAGCAAATACTGCAGGTATACTAGCATAACTACCAAAACCAACTATAACATCCGGCTTAAATTTCGTAATAAAACAAAATATTTTTACAAAAGCTTTTATATTATCAATAATAAATGAAATCCAAGTAAAGGTAAAAAAAGAATTAGGCATTTTTAAAGAATATGCTACATAATCAAATTTGTTTTTTTTAAGCTTCTTTTCGAAAAAAGAATTAAAATTAAGGGAAAATTTTACATGATATTTTTCGCTCTTACAGCTTAGTTCTTTAGCAAGACTCAAAGCTACACTTATATGGCCACCGGTCCCACCTGTAGCAAATAATATATTCATACCATCAAATCCTATCCCTTGAAACATTGAGCAGTAAAGCAACTGCAATCATATTAAAAAATAAGGCTGAACCACCATAACTAATAAATGGTAAAGGAAGGCCTTTGGTTGGTAAAAAACCTGTACTGCTACCTATATGAACCATAACCTGTAAACCAATCAAGCATACAACACCAAAAATAATATATCGAGCAAACATATTTTTCAAATTCATGGCAATCATACCAGAAAAAACAATAAACATGATATACAACATGATTAAACTAAAAGCACCTGCAAATCCAAGCTCTTCTCCTACTATAGAGAATATGAAATCAGTGTGTGCTGCGGGAAGATAGAAAAGCTTTTGCTGTCCACGGCCCAAACCGACACCCATCAGCCCTCCTGAACCCAATGCAATCAAAGATTGGATCAATTGATACCCCTCATCCGCTTTATGCTCCCAGGGATTACTGAAGGCTATCATTCTTCTAAGCCTGTAAGGTTTAAAAAGGATCAAATAATATACAACAGGCAAAGCTGCCAGCCCCAACAGAGACACATGAAACCATCTTGCCCCGCCAATAAATAGCATAAAAAGCGAAACTGTTAAAAGCAAAACAGCTGTTCCTAAATCAGGTTGAACCAATATTAAACTCGCTACTATACAAATCACCATAATAGCTGGTAAAAAACCACTAAAAAAATAATTAATTTTGTAATCTTTTCTAACCAAATAATCCGCTAAATATAGAATAATCGCCAATTTTGCAAATTCCGATGGTTGAAAATTAAAGAAACCTAAATGAAACCATCTTTGAGCTCCTCCAACTCTCCTGCCAATATGAGGTATTAAAACGATAATCAATAAAGAGATAGCTAAAAACAATGCTGGTTTTGCCCATTTTTGCAAGGATTTTATATCTACTAACATGAGAATAAAGCTAGCAGCTAAACCAATAAGAATGAATATAAAATGTTTTAATAGATAAAATGAGGCGTTACCATGGTATTCATAAGCTTTAAGAGCTGTTGAATTATAAACCATTATCACTCCAAAGCTGATGAGTATTGCACATATAACAAAGATTACAATTCGACAAAACCTTAGTGATGGCATCTTAAGAGTTTATCTCCTTGACTATTTTTATAAATGTTTCGCCTCTTTCCTTATAACTAGAAAATTCATCAAAACTAGCACACATTGGAGATAACAATATTACATCTCCCTTTACTGCTTGGCTCCTAGCATAAATAACTGCCTCTCTAAGACTCTCTACAACTTTCAAGGGCTTTATACCTTCTAGGGCTTCCCGCAATTTATGCCTTGCCTCTCCCGCTAGAACAATTAACTTTACATTTTTAAAAAAATCAGGTGTTAGTGTTTTAAAATCAGTTTTTTTATCAAAACCACCAGCCAATAATATAGTTGGTTCTGCAATAGCCTTCAAGGCTTGTCTGGTAGCTGATACATTTGTTGCCTTTGAATCATTCACATAAAGAACTCCATTGTATATACCCACTTTCTCTATGCGATGAGCAAGCCCCTTAAAATCCCTAACTGTTTTAAATAGAATGTCATCTGAAATATTTAGGCATCTTGCTAAAGCCGCCAAGAAAATAAAATTTTCTGCCACTTTTATATTTGCAATATTTATTTCAGATAACTTGCAAAACTTCTTATTATTCTTAATAATATCCTGACCTTTTAGGTAAATATCAGCCGTGACTTCTTGGGAAACAACGGCAAGTTGCGCTTCAATTTTCATACCATTGAAATAATTATCGTAATCCTCTTTTCGCAAAATGCAAAAGTCAGCTTCATCCTGCTCCTGAAATATTTTAGCTTTAGCCATATAATATTCTCGAAAATCAGCATGATAATCCAAATGATCCTGATCAATATTCAACATCATGCTCACTTTAGGCTTAAGCTTATCTGAGGTTAAAAGCTGAAATGAACTCACTTCCAAAACTACATAATCATTTTTCTTAGCTTCCTGAGCTATATCACAGAATGGCTTACCAATATTTCCACACAAAAAAGTATTATAACCAGAATTTCTAAGAAGACTTGCCGAAAGACTTGCCGTAGTTGTTTTCCCATTAGTACCAGTTATCGCAATTATTGGTGCCTCACAACACATGTAGCCCAATTCAATTTCACTAATTACAGGCAACCCCATGGCTTTAGCTGCAACAACCAAGAAATTATCCATATGTATTCCTGGACTAACAATAACAATTTCACACTTATCTAAAATTGCTTTGGAATGTTTGTCAGTCTCTATTTGATTAATTCCATTATTATGAAGAATGCGTATTTTAGTTCTCAGATCATCGGCTTTACTGCTATCGCTTACACGAACATTAGCTCCTAGCTTTTTTAAAAGTAAAGCTGCGCTTAATCCACTTTCACCTAAGCCAATAACTAAACAATTTTTGAACTTAAAATCCATATTACCTCAACTTTAAACTAATTAAACTTAAAAAAGCGAGCATAGCTGCAATTAACCACAGGCGCACAGTGATTTTGGTTTCCTGTATGCCTTTAAGTTGAAAATGATGATGAAGAGGAGCAACTAAAAAAACTCTCTTACCTTTCATCTTAAAAGAAAAAATCTGGATTAAAACAGAAAGAGCTTCGATTACAAAAATCCCGCCAACTATTAAAAGCATCAATTCTTTTTTAACAAAAACGGCTACAGTTCCAATCGCTCCCCCTAAAGCTAGTGAACCCGTATCACCCATAAAGATAGTCGCAGGGTAGCAATTATACCAAAGGAAACCAAGGCCAGCACCAACTATTGCACTACATATTATTGCTAATTCTCCGGCATCGGGAATGAATATTATTTGCAGATAATCACTAAAACGTGCATGCCCAGTGACGTAACTAAAACCCGCATAAGTAATAGCAACCATCAAAACACAACCGATTGCCAACCCATCCAAACCATCTGTAAAGTTAACCGCATTTGAACAACCAACAATAACGACCATCGTAAAAAGTATATACATTGCTCCTAAATTTACTATGCAATTTTTGAAAAATGGAATATCTAATCTAGTGGAAATATCAGGACTAAAATATATATAACATCCAATAAGTAATGAAATGATTATTTGGCCGATCAATTTTGTGGCTATAGTTAATCCCTTGGATTGTGGCTTAAAAATCTTTAAATAATCATCAATAAAACCTAAAAACCCAAACCAAAGCACAGAAGCCAATGTTATAATCACATAAGCATTATTGAGATCAGCCCATAACAAAGATGGAATTATGACTGACAAAATGATAATAAGCCCTCCCATGCTCGGGACTGCTTTTTTATCTTTATGAAGATCATAAAGACCAGGACAATCACTTGTTCTTGTATTGCTCCAAATATCTAACTTACTTAGTTTATCTATTATATACTTGCCAACAATAATGCTTAAAATGAAAGCAGTTACAGCTGCCATAATAGATCTAAATGTAATATATCGAACAACATTAAACCCAAACCAAGAATCTCTTAAGGGATATAAGAGTTCATAAAGCATTCTACAATCTCCTCTGTTTTCATTAAGCGCGAGCCCTTCAAAAGAACTATATCACCTTTTTTTGCTTTTTTTAATAACAAAGAGGTCACTTCTTCATTATTCTTGAGAAAAAATATGTTCTTTTTAGGCATACCAGCACTACCAGCAGCTTCACAATACCAACCTGCATGCTTGCCATAAGTCATCAATATGTCTATTTTAGAGTGAGCTACAGCTCTACCAATGCATTCATGATATCTCCTACTACTTGCACCCAGTTCAAGCATATCCGCTAAAACAATAATCTTCTTACCGTTTGACTGCCTCAAACTTATGCTTTCAAGAGCTAATCCAACCGATTTAGGATTCGCATTATATCCATCATTAATAAATTCAATACCCTTACAATCAATGCGCTGCATACGCTTAGGTAAAAGTTTATAACTTTTCAACTTACGTTTTATAATAGCATAACTTACTTTCAACTCACGCGCAACAGCAATAGCAGCTAAAGCATTATCAACATTAAATCCTCCAATTAGATCAAGCGCTATTTTTTGAAAACCATTTACTTTGAAATTTAAAGAATTATTATTTATTACTATATCACTAGCTTTATAATCAGCAGCTTGATCAATGGCAAACGTAACTACCTTGCCTTTATGTTTTTTTATTAAGGGTTTTAATTGTTGAGAATCAGCATTAACTACAGCTATTTTTAAACCTCTTAGGGTCTGAACTAGTTCCCATTTAGCCTTAGCTATCTCTTTAATACTTTTAAAAAATTTTAAATGAACTGGGTGCACGCAGGTTATAATCCCAATATCAGCCTCAGCCAATTTATTAAGTTTTTTTATTTCTCTTGGGCGGTTCATTCCCATCTCAAGTACTACGATTTGATGATCTGCCTGCAAATTACATAGCGTTAATGGCAAACCATATTGATTATTAAAATTACCAGCAGTTTTTAAAACCTTATAACTCCCGGATAAAATCAAAGATAGCATTTCTTTGGTAGTTGTCTTCCCGCAAGAACCTGTAATACCAATTACTTTTGCTTTTGATTTTTTTCTCTTTAAAGCAGCAATATCAAATAAGGCCCTATGTGTATTTTTTACTTTGATAATTGTAATTTTAGAAGCAATTTTCTCTAAAGACACTTGATGGCTAATTATAAAAAAACGGCAGCCTTTTTTGTAGGCAGCCTGAATATAATCATGGCCATCATTATACTCACCCTTAATAGCAATAAATGCCTGATTTTTTTTTAATCTGCGGCTATCAATTTCAAAATCAGTCGCTATATCCAGCAAAGAACCAGATAACAACTTGCCCTTTGTCTTTTTAATTATATCTTTTGCTCTAAGAGATATACTATTTTTCATTCAATATTTTCCTAGCTACATTATAGTCCGAAAATGGAATAATTCTATCCTTAATAACTTGGTATTTTTCATGACCTTTACCTGCTATTAAAACTACATCACCTGCATTAGCCAATTTAATAGCTTTCCTTATTGCCCTTAATCTATCTTTTATAAAATAACATTTTTTTAATTCACTTCTCTTGATTCCTTTTTTTATATCGTTAATAATATCACCCGCATCTTCACTGCGCGGATTATCGCTGCTTACAATAACTATATCGCAGGCCGCAACAGCTATTTTACCCATTTTAGGTCTTTTCTTTTTATCCCTATCTCCTCCGCAACCAAAGAGGCAAATCAATTTACTTTCTGCCTTCTTTACAGTAGATAAGAAACTAGTAACATTTTTTAAGGCATCTGGGGTGTGCGCATAGTCTATATAAATATATTCGCCATTTTTTCCCTTGAGCTTCTCTAGCCTACCAGGAACATTTTTAATATCGTACAAAGAACTTTTAATAGCATCAATTTTACATTTTAATTCAAGAGAGCAACTAAAAGCAGCTAAAATATTATAAACATTATGAACGCCACTTAGTTTGCTTTCAATTCTAATAAGCTTTTTAAAATGGTTAACAGTAAAAGCGGACCCTTTAATAGATAGCGTTAAATCACTAGCTGAGCAATCAGCATTTTTACTAAGGCCATAACTGATACATCGACTTTTAGTTGTCTGCCTAAAGCTTCCATAAGACGCGTCATCAATATTAAGAATGGCTAATCCCCCATTCCTAATTTTTTTAAAAAGTTGTTTTTTTGATTCTAAATAATTATTCATATTTTTGTGATAATCAAGGTGATCTTGTGATAAATTTGTAAAAATAGCTGCCTTAAAATTAAGATGATTTACACGATTCTGACTTAAAGCATGCGAAGAAACTTCCATAATAATATAATCGACTTTTTTTATTAGCATAGCATTAATTATTTTAGCTAACTCAACCGCTCCCGGCGTCGTATTACGCATTTCATTAATACGCCCATTAGATATCTTCCACCCCAAGGTTCCGATAATGCCACACTTATAGTTAGACTTTTCTAAAATACTTTTCAAAAGGAAAGTGACTGTTGTTTTTCCATTGGTACCGGTGACACCTATAATATTTGCTTTTACTAAAGAAGGATAAAAATTATTCAATACTTTAGCAAGTGCAGAGTGCATATTCTCAACAACGACTAGATGATCTACATATTGAACATTTTTGGGCTTTTCTTGAGTTAATATTGCCGCAGCACCATTTGAAATAGCTTCTGCAATATAATCATTACCATCAAAAAATGATCCCTTAACCGCAATGAATAAATATCCTTTTTTAACCTTTTTAGAATTAGTTTCAATCCCTCTGATCATAGTATCTTCAGAACAATAACTGTCTTTTATTCTAATTCCGTTAAGTATGTTTTTTAATTTTTTCATTCTATTTATTTGTATGTTGTAAATATTTAATTATTTCCTCTGCAACGTTTTTGAATACTGGAGCCGAAACTGTCCCACCATAATATACAGGCCTAGGTTCATCCAAAACAACTATAATTGCTAGGTTAATATCATCACTTAATATAAATCCACCAAATGTCGCCATAAATTTAGAGTGTGAATAACCACCCGTAGGTTCAATTTTTTGTGCCGTACCCGTCTTACCGCATACAACATAACCTTTAATTCTAGCTCTTTTTCCAGTTCCAGTTTCAACAACTGCCTGCATAATTTCTCTAACATTCTTACTAATCTTTTGACTTATTACGCGATATTTCACTGGATAGTTAAACTCTTTGACTATATTACCGCTGTTATCACTTATATGTCTAACGAGGTGTGGCTGAACTAAATATCCATCATTAGCAATTACAGCTATGCTAGTAATCATCTGTAGAGCAGTTACAGCGATTTCCTGTCCAATAGGTATGGCTGCTATGGAAATCCTTGACCATTTTGTAGGATCTTTTACTATCCCTTTTTCTTCCATAGGAAAATCAATGTCAGTTTTTGCTCCAAAGCCAAAGCGAAGCATATAATCATAAAAAACATTTTCATCCAACCTTGAAGCCACCTTAACAGTCCCTATATTAGAAGAATGCTCAATAACACCCTTAAATGATAAATCTTTATACGGCTTGTGATCATGCAAGACGTGATTAGCAACTTTATAAGCACCGTTCTCGCAATATATAGTTTCATCTAAGGAAACCACTTCTTCCTCAAGTGCCACAGCAGCGGTAACAACTTTAAACACTGAGCCTGGCTCAAAAATATCACTGACAGCTCTATTTCGTCTTGCATCAGCAGGACTATCATTAAAAGCATTAGGGTTATAGGTGGGCCTACTAGACATAGCTAAAATCTCGCCATTAAGAGAGTTCATTACTATAATAGTTCCGCCTTTTGCTTTATATTTCTTGTATGCCTTATCCAGTTCCCTTTCAGCCACATATTGAATATACTTATCGATTGTTAAAACTATATCAAGGCCATCTAGGGCTTCATAAATAGTTTCAGACTCTGATTCAATATGTCTACCCTTAGCATCCCTACCAACCAAACTCAGCCCAGGACTACCCTTTAAGTAATCATTATAATAGAATTCTAATCCTTCTAATCCAGTATTATCAATTCCTACAAAACCTACAACATGCGCTGTCAGTTCATTGTCTGGATAAAATCTTTTGCTTTCCTTTACAAGCCCAACGTGACAGCCATCTAATTGATTAATATTCTTTTTCTCTTGCTGAGAAATATATCTCTTTATCCAAACAAAAGCTTTATCTTTAGCTAATTTTGCGCGAACGTTCTCATAGTCTATACCGAAATATTCAGATATCTTTTGCGCAACCTCATCCTTATTTTTTATTCTTCTAGGATTAGCATAGCATGATGGAATATCAAAACTAACGGCTATGTTTCTTAGCTTAGAATCTAATATCTTGCCTCTCCTGGGAGGAATTTTATAATAAAAAGTATGCTGCCCCTCCGCCAAGGCTCCAAATTGATATGATTTAATTATCTGTAAATAGAATAGACGCCCGCCCAAAACGAACAAAGGTAGGATTAGAAATAATACATAAATCTTAAGGGAACGTGAATTATAGGTTCTCTCATGCACAGTGATTACAATTTTTTCTGGAAATACTTTTTACTGTTTAGATTTCAAATCTTTTAGCAAATCAGCTTCCGCCCGTTGAGTAAAACTTAAAATATTCAATAATCTAGGAACATTGCTGGACTTTTCTGACTGAGGCACTGAAGTATCTGCCAAATATATTATCTGATCTTTCTCTGGAGAACTCAAAAGTATGTTCTCAGCCACCAGCGCTTCCTCAAGACTATTAGGTGATTTGAGCTTATAAGTATTATATACGAGAATGTTGTTTTGGTCAAGCAACCTGTTAATCATTGACTGATCATGCCCTATTTCATAACTCAGGCTCAATAAAGCGTTCTGCTGACTCACATAATAAAGAGATAGCACAGTCGAAAATATTAGAAGAATTAAAAATTTAGTTATTGGCCTCATTTTAACACCTTTACTTTTTCTGCTACTCTTAACCTGGCACTTCTAGATCTCGGATTTTCAATTACTTCTTTGCTGCTAGGCCGTATTGGTTTTTTGGTTATAATCTTTAATAGCTGTTCTGATGCACAATGTTTAAACGTATTCTTTATGATTCTGTCTTCAAGCGAATGAAACGCAATTACTCCAATTCGACCTTGAGAATTTAAAATATCAACTGCTTTAGCAATACTCATTTGTATAATATCTAATTCATTATTGACAGCAATTCTCAACGCCTGAAACGTCCTTGTTGCCGGATGAATCTTAGAAAATCTAGCTTTATAAGGATAAGCTTCTGTTACTATACGACTCAAAGTCACCGTTGATTCTATAGGAGCTAGTTTTCTTTTTTCAACTATTAAATTGGCAATCTTACCAGCCTGTCTTTCCTGTCCGTATTGACTTAATACTTTACGCAGTTCATATCTCGGTAAATTATTCACCAGATCAAATGCTGATATTGCCGCCGCCTTATCCATGCGCATATCCAGAGGTCCTTCTGACTTAAAGCTAAAGCCTCTCTCAGGTGTATCGAGCTGCAATGAAGATACCCCTAAATCATAAAGAACTGCATCTACTTTTTCTATACCAATACTTCTGATAAGATTATCTATATCCTTAAAATTACCATAGAGCAAATTTATGTTATCTTTATAAGCTTTCAAATTCTCAGATGCAATTTCTAAGATATCTTTATCTTGATCAATGCCTATCAACCTACCACCTGGAGCAATGCACTGGAGTATTTTTAAACTGTGCCCTCCTGCTCCAAGCGTGCAATCAACAACAATTTTTCCATTACCCAAATTAAGGTTGTCAATTACTTCTTCAACTAAAACTGGCTTATGCACCATTTTGTTCTTCAAAGGTGCCTACTTCGTATTTAGGAGAGTGTCAACCCAACACGAAGCATTAGATGATCTAACCATCTTCATAGTGTATGAATCAAATTGAGGATCATCTTTTCGGTGAAGGGCTCTTCTCTTTCTAAATACCTCCATCGGTATTCCTAGCTCTGCAAAATCAAAATGCTTATTTGTGCTTATACATATTCTTATACGTTTTTTCATGTTCCTTCACCCCCTCCCCCCTTAGTTTTCTTCATTACCATCAAATAAATCTTCTGCAATTTCTTCATATGAACTCTGAGTATTATTGTAGTATTCATTCCATGAAGCCTGATCCCAAACCTCAAATCTATTTGAAACACCAACTACAATAACATCTCTTTTTATCTGAGCGTATTCTTTCAAATATTTAGGAACAAGTATCCTACCTTGCTTATCAATAGAAGCCTCAAAGGCACCCGAAAAGAAAAGTCGATTAAATTTTCTAGAATCTTTTTTAGTAAAAGGAAGATTTTTGAACTTGTGCTCTTGCGCTCTCCATTCTTCTTCAATGAACACAAAGAGACATTTATCTAGCCCGCGAGTAACAAAAAATTTATCAACATAACTTTCTTTGCTTATCTGGCGGAACTTAGCAGGTATGATTAATCGCCCTTTAGTATCTATTGTATGTTGATATTCACCGTAGAACATTTTATTCCTCCACTTTCCACCACTTCATACCACAAAGTATACATTACATACCAAAACCTGTCAAGGGCAAAAATGACTTTTTTCATTGAAACACAACAAGTTGTGGAAATTATGGATGATTAAACCAATATATGGAGTACTTTGGATAAAAAAAATCCAAAGAATATTTTAAGATAAATCAAAATTTCTCTGGACCAATAAATTAGACGCTTTAGGCTCTTCTGGAAGCCGCATTACTTGCTAAGCTATCAGCATCCTGGTTTAACTCTCTGGGAATATGCTTTATTGTAAGATGATCAAACAATTTTTTTAAATTTGAAGCGATAAAATACAAGGCTTTTATATTGTCACTTTTAACTTTATACTGTCCATTTAGCTGCTTTACAATTAACTCGCTATCAGATTTTAAAATAACTTTTTTAGCTTTTAATGAAGCTGCTTCACTCAATCCTATAATTAACGCCGTATACTCAGCTACATTATTACTCGCCTGGCCAATATATTGAGATACCTCTTTTATTTTTTTCCCATTGGAATCAAAAATTACGATCCCAGCTCCGGCGTGCCCTGGATTTCCCTGACTTGCTCCATCTGTAAAAACAGTTAATTCCATTTGAATTTTTAAGACTCCTCATCAACGTAAAGTATTCTGGCGCAGTTTTCACAAAAAACCAAATTTTTACCAAGCATAACTTCGTTAATTAATTGCGGTCTAACATGCATGAAACAGCCTTGACAAGCGGAGTCTTTTATAGACACAAGAGCTAACTGCGCTTTCTTTGACTGAATGATTCTATCATACACACTTACCACTTCTTTATCAATTAAAGCCGCAATTTCAGACCTTCCCTGACTTAGACTTTCTATTTCATTATCCAATTGAGAGACTCTCTCTTTAACTTCTAATTCTTTTGCTTTCAGCTTACTTTCAAAATCTGCCACATCTTGTCTCTTAATTTGGACTTCCTGCCTCTTTTCATCTATGCTATCAAGCAATATCAAAATTTCTTCTTCAATGATTGAACTATCAGCCTTGTTCGAAGCAATTTCATTTTCCAAAGCCTTATATTCATCATTCTTCTTAACTTGATATAGTTGCCCTTGTAGCTTCTTTATATGATCTTCTTTTGACTGTAAAACAACCTCTTTTTCCTTATTCGAAACTTGCATATCTTTTAACTCATCCTCTATTTGAGCTAAAACTGACTTGCAATCTTCCAAAGCCTGACTATCCTGATTCAATTCCTCGGGAAGGCGCCGCCTTTCATCTTTCAAGACAATGATTTGTAAGTCGACATCTTGGAGTTCTTTTAGTTTTTTTATTTGATCTATCATAAGCTAAATGGTGGGCGATGCAGGACTCGAACCTGCCACCTCCACGATGTGAGCGTGGCACTCTAACCAACTGAGCTAATCGCCCGCCCTTCTTTCTTTTGGTTTTTTTATTATGGTGGGCCCACCAGGACTTGAACCTGGGACCTACTGATTATGAGTCAGCCGCTCTAACCAGCTGAGCTATGGGCCCTACTTAACAAACTGTAAACCTTATTATACAAACAAACTTTAAAAATGCAACAAAAAAATACCCGAACATAGCTCATTCGACATTAACTTCAAATGCAAATTCACCCATTGTATGACCTAACTCTTCCAGCTTTCTTTCATATTTATCCGCTTCTTTTTTTTCACCTTTTATGCTATAAAACATTGTTAAATTATAGTAGGCTCTTGCATATCGCGGATTCATTTCAGTAATTTTTTTACAAACCTCTATAGCCGAATCTATATCACCCTTCTCAAAATAGCAAACAGCTATATTATTATAAGCATTTATAAATTCTGGATTCTTTGAAATTGAAATTTGAAAGTATTCTATTGCCCTATCATATACTCCTAAATCCATATAAACTAAACCGAGATTAAAATATGAATACGGAAAACTAGGTTTGATCTCTATTGATTTTTGGCATGCCTCTATAGCATCGTCATACTTCTTATCACGAATATACGTATTTGCAAGTAAACTATATAGCTTATAATTATCTGGTGAATACTTAAGGGTTCTCTTGCAAAAAAAAGTTGTGTTAATCCAATATTCATTCTGTTGAAATGTTAAAAAAGCATAGCCACATATCAATAACAAAGTTAGAGCAAAGGCGATTGTTCTAAATGCATCTTTACGCCACCAATAACTTAAATAATAGCCTACGACAATTGCAAAACCAATAGAAGCTAAATAAAGCCAATGCTCAGCCATGTATGCATTTATAGGGTAAAGATTTAAATTTGGAAGCAGGCAAATATAAAACCATACAATTGAAAAACTTACTATTTTATTTTTCATTCTATGTGTCCAAGCATAAAACAACAGTAAAATACTCATTATTAAACCCAACCAAAACAAGGGATTTAGATAAGAAAACAATTTCTTTCCATACTCCATATGTAAATCAAGAGGAATAATTAAAAGCTTAATGTAATTAGCAATGGCTATAAACACCCCTGGTAATCTTTGAAAAATAGTCGTATAGACATAAAAATCCTTAGAAGGTGCACTAAACCTTAATACAGTCAAACGCAGAATCATGTAACCTACTGATATTAATGCAATGCCAATAAAAAGCTTCCATCTTCTCAGTTTAGAGAAAAATAAGCAATAGAGAACTATTAATAAAGGCAATATTATCGCACTCTCCCTACTTAAGAGAGCAAATACATAACCAAGAAGTGTTAATAAAAATAATACTGCTTTAGGCTGTTTATCATATTTAATAAAAGAAATGAGTGAAAATAGAATAAATATAGCGGCAAGCGGATCAGCACGACCAGATATATAGGCAATAGCTTCCGTATGAATAGGTAGAACCACATAAAAAGATGCAGTTATAAAAGAGAGAATCCAATCATCAAATATAATCCTAGTTAACCAATAGATGAGTAATCCTACTCCAATGTGCAGCAGACAATTAGTTAGGTGATAACCAAAAGCATTAAAGTCCCATAATCTATAGTCCAGCATATAAGACAAAATCTGTAAAGGCCTATATGACTTGTATATTTTACCTAAATTACCAGCTAGACTTACCTTAAATACACTAGGTATTCGACTAAACTCCTTAACATCTGAATTATAGCGAATTAAATTATTGTCATCCCAAATAAATTTTCCATTAAGAGAAGCACTATATGAAAATAGAGCAATAAAAATTATAAACAAAATGGAACAAATGGTAGTTAACTTAATTGAATATAATTTATTTGAATTCACCAATTGCATCCTTTTATAAAATTATATTTCTTTCAAATCATTAATTCAAAATAAATATATCTTGACGTGCATTTATATTATCTATAATATTATAACAGAATGAAAATAAATAACAAATATTTACTTGTTTTATTGCTCTTGCTGATCTTGGGTTTCTTTCTAAGAATTGAAGGATTTAAAAAACCTCATAAATTTACATTTGACGAAATCGTCTACACAAACTTATCAAATCAATTAAAACAAAATCCCCTAAATTATACATCAAAACCA
>Ga0075116_10000090_pt1 | contig 40905 bp, 41 predicted proteins | sample AntAceMetag02UKC_FD_69786 | JGI IMG/M metagenome (GOLD analysis project Ga0075116, IMG submission 69786) | Saline lake microbial communities from Ace Lake, Antarctica- Antarctic Ace Lake Metagenome 02UKC | ecosystem: Environmental > Aquatic > Non-marine Saline and Alkaline > Saline | place...
TTCTTTGTTTATTATTGGTTTTATCCAACGATATTTTTCTTCTTGGGTTGATTTTGGCATAGTTTTCATAATGCCCCTAGTTTATCAAGAAAGTGCAATATGTGTGTACACATTACCAGATAGAGTTGACAAAAAAAGCGAATTATTAGAAGATATAATAATTAGTTCTTTTATTTTTTAATTATTTTCTTGAAAGGGAGGTAAATAGATGAAATGGCCACAGGAGGTTACCTTTGTCAGACATGGACTCTCTGGTTACAATGCCCTCAAGGGTAAAAAAAATCAGAGTCGTCTTTATCAAGCTTTTCGGCGGGAATTTAAAAAAAATCCCACGGGGTTTTTGACTCGCCAACTTGCCAAGGAAGTTGCTAAGCGTTTTTCTCTGGGTTATGGCGACTATGAAACACCTTTGGATGAAGCGGGTACTAGTGATATCATCCAGGTGGGAAGCACAATGCCGTCAAAACTGGAATTGCCCGATGTGGTTATTTGTTCTCCATATCTTCGGACCAGGCAGACGCTGCAATTTTTGATTCAGGGTTGGCCGGAATTGGGTAAGGTTAAAACATATTTTGATCCTCGTGTTCGAGAGAAAGAACACGGCTTGGCCAATCTTTACAATGATTGGCGGGTCATGCAGGCTTTGCATCCGGATCAATACCGACTCTACAAAATTCTTGGGCCATACTGGTATCGATATCCACAAGGTGAGTCGATGCAGGATGTCCGCAATCGAATTCAATCTTGGACTGCGACCTTAATTCGTGAATTTGCAGGTCAAAGGGTTTTGGTCGTCACACATCACTTGACGATCATTTCAATCCGAGCCAATTTTGAAAGGCTATCTCCAGAAGGTTTTATCCAAATCGATGAGGATGACAAGCCAATTAATGCTGGGGTGACTATCTACATTGGAGACCCTGATCAAGGGATAGATGGTCGGCTTGTCCTCGCTGATTACAATCTTAAATGGTATTGAAAAAAATCCCTGGGTTTACGCCTGGGGTTTTATAATTTAAAATTTAAAAAATAAAAAAAGCCCGTCCTCAAAAAGAGAACGGGCAAAAGAGCAAAAGACGTGTCGAATCAGTCGAGCAGGAGCGGTGCAGCACAGATGGTGCCGTCATCGTTCAGCTCGAAGCAGAAACCGGTTCGCGGCGCGAGTCCGCCGTCTTCGACAGTGGCTCCAAAACACTGAGCCAGGACGTCAATGAGGGGGCTGTGCCCGAACATGATGCCGATGCCCCCGACCATTTCGTCGAACATACAGTTCAAAGCCCCGACCATGTTGTCGAGAAAACGGTCGTAGTTATCGCCAAGGGCCAATTTGAAAGCCTTGACCGGACCGTGCTCTTTTGCCAGCTCCTCGAAGCTGCTTTCGATGAGCTGTTTGACCTGTTCTTCGGAGCCCATGTTGACCACTGCTTCGTGCAGGTGCTCGGGCGTCCACTGGTTGGCGGTCATGTAGCCAATCAGCGACTCCTGGGTGCGGAAGAAACTGGTGCCGGTCCAGGCGTCAGTGACGTCGTCCGGGAGGACGGACAGCAGTTGCTGCGGGTTGCCATTGGCATCGAAAAAGTTTTTGAAACCGGTTTTGGTAATCCGATTGCCATCCTTGTCGGAGTGACGAAGAAAAAAAATCTTCTTGGCGATTCTGGCCATTATGGCCTCCTTTCAAAGTTCTGGGTTTTTCGTAACCTTACGCCAAAAAATAGCGTAATAAGGAAGTATATAGGATATGGGCCATCTTGTCAATACTAAGCCATTTTTATGTATTTTTGACAATACTAGTGATATGCCTACTGTACTAAGCATATATCTTGACTAATTTACATATATTTGTTAATTTATGCTTAATTAACTAATCAAAAATATATGTTAAAAATAAATTTAGCTCAAATTGCTAAGGATTTAAGTAAAAATATTAGTCAAATAGCCAAGGAAACTGGTATTAATCGCAATACTATTACGGCCCTTTTCCATAATAAAGTTGATGGTGTTAAGTTTTCTACTTTAGAAAAGTTAATAAAAAAATACGATCTTAAGGTTGCTGATCTTATTGTTGAAGAAAATAATAAAAAGGAAGAAGTAATTGTCAAAAATGATATATATCGTCAGGAAGCTGAGGCGGTCCTTTTTACGGGTTGGGCGCCCCTTATAGCAACAGGTAATATGAATAAAAATCATTTTGATAATTCCGCTCCAGTCATAAGTTATTGGGAAAATATTTCAGCGTTTTTTTATTGGCCAAAAGACAAAGCTCGCCAAGTGGCTGAAGATGTCTATCATAAATTTGGGGCTATTACCAAGACTCAACAGTTTATAAAAATTTTAGAAAATAATTCAAAAGATTTAAAAAATTTATATTTGCAGACTGATTTAGAAAAAATAGAAAAAATGTCAGTTTCTAAAGTATTAGGATTTTTTAATAAACTCGAAGCTATAATGACTAAGATGTGGCAGACAGGAATTTTCATAGATTGTTTTGATGAGGGCTATGATCAGGAGGTTGTTACTAAAATTACTAAAAAATATAATTTTACTAAAGAAGAATTAGGTATCTTAACTACGCCTATACAATTAACCTTTATAGCTGAAAAAGATTTGGCATTTTTAAGACATGTTAAAAAGGTGGGGGATAAGAATCTTTCTCAAGAAAAATTAAAACAATATATTCAAACAAATATAGAAGTCAGAAAGACAATTCACGAATTTGATTATTACAAGACTACTTATGGCCTAGAAAAACACATTTCTGATCAAGAGGTTTTAGATTTTTTTCAAGAAAATATAAAAAATAAAGTTGAGTTTGAAAATAAGTTAAATATTTTAGAAAACTATCCCAAGACCCAGCAAGTCAAAATAGACAATGTTTTGATTAAATATAAACTCAAAGAAAATCCTTTACATTTTTTTCAAGCTATGACTTTTTGGCGGGAATATCGCAAGCAATTAAATCTGATGGATGTCCAGATTCTTTTTGCCGTCTTAAATTGTCTTGAAATTTTAACTGGTATCCCTAGAAAGTATTTAGAGTTTTTAACTTTTGATGAAGTTGAATTGGTCTTAAAAGGTTCTATTTCAGTTGAGACTTTAAAAAGAAGGCGTGAGCAAGGTATTTTGATAGAAGTTAAGGAAAATGATTATAAAATTTATGAAGCAGAAGAAGCAGCTTCTTTGCGAGCAGGTTATGAAAAGCGAGCTTTTGGAGAAATTCAGGATAATATAATTTATGGTCAAGTCGCTTCACAAGGATATGCCAAGGGGATTGCTAGAATAGTTCTAAATCAAGAAGATTTTCATAAGTTTAAACCTGGAGAAATATTGATCACTGGCATGACTCGACCAGAGTTTGTGCCACTTATGAAGCAGGCAGAGGGAATTGTAACTAATGAGGGTGGGATTACTTGTCATGCGGCTATCGTTAGTCGTGAATTGGGCAAGCCCTGTATAATTGGTACTAAAAATGCTACTCTAATAGTAAAGGATGGAGATCTTATAGAGGTCCGAGCTAATCATGGGACTGTTCGGATTTTAGAAAGAAACTAACTAATAACCAAAATTACATGGCTTTAAAATTTTATCTTGATCGCAAGGATATGTATATTTATCCTTGGTATATTTCAGACTTAACAGCCACTAAAGATATTAAAAAATTATCTCCAGTAGTGGTGGATGATATTTTTTGCTACATTAAAGAAGATTTTTTGCGAATGTATTATGATCAGGAATCAGTCGAATCAGTCAGTAAATTTTTTATTGATAAGGTTGTTGAGGATAAAAATTTTTTTGAAGACATAATTAAAAATATTTATGAGTATAGTCAGAAGCTTACTAACTTTACTGTTCAAGTAGAAAAAATAATAGTAGCTAATTTAAGCGATGAAAAAATTTTGGATGTTTATCGAGAATATATGGAAATATTGAGGGAGCTTCGGACTTGGGGATGGTTACCAGTTTTTTTAGACGGTTTTGACGAGAATTCTTTGTCAAAATATGTTTTAGGAGAATTAGAAAAGTTTTTGAAGGATAGGGATAAGGAAAAAGAATTAAGTAATTATTTTTCTGTTTTAAGTACCAGTGAAAAAAAGAGCGGTGTTCAGGGAGAAGAGTTAGCTCGTTTAGAAATTTTATTAAAAATAGAGGAAGAAAAAGACAGTAAAAATATTTTTGAAGCTATTAAAAATAATAATTTTAATAAGTTAAAAGATGATTATCCATTAGCTTTTGGTCTTTTAAAAAAGCATTTAAAAGATTTTGGTTGGTTAACCTATGCTTATAGTGGACCGACCATGAGCCTAGAATTATTGGCAAAATTAATTATTGACAATTTAGAATCAGGAAATATTTCTAAACAAAGGCAAGGTATTATTGATCATTCTGAAAATGTTAAAATGGAAAAATCAGAAATGATTAAAGAGCTTTTTTTACCAGAACAATTAGCGTATCTTTTTAATGTCTTAGCAGAGCTAATGTATATCAAGGATTATCGTAAGCATGTTTATCAAAAATCTTATGTGGCTATGGATAGGATCTTGCAAGTGATGGCAAATAGATTGAGTATGGGCTTAAAAGATATTAAATATTTAGTTTTAGAAGAAATAGAGGATGCTTTGTTAAATAATAAAAAAGAAAAATATCATAAGATAACTCAGCAAAGACTGGAAGCTTGTTGCTATCGAGTTAAAAAAGGAGAAATTAAAGTTTATCAAGGAGAAGAGGCAAAAACGATGTTTAATGAGATTAAGAACAAAGAAGAAAAAAATAAACCGAAACAGAAAATAACTCAACTTAAGGGCATGATTGCCTACAAGGGTAAGGTCCAAGGTAGGGTTAGAATAGTCTTAGTAGAGAGTGATGTTAAAAAAGTTGAGATAGGTGATATTTTAGTTTCATCGGCTACTAATCCTGATTTGATTGTGGGAATGAAAAAAGCAGCAGCTTTTGTAACTGATAGTGGAGGGATTATTAGCCATGCTGCTATAGTGAGTCGGGAAATGAAAAAACCGTGCGTGGTTGGGACAAGAGAGGCGACTCATCTACTTAAAGATGGAGATCTGGTTGAAGTCGATGCTGATAATGGTATTGTAACCATACTTAAAGATTAATTTACTAAAATGAAAAATTTACCAGAAAAATATCAAGCTATCTGGCAAAAATGTTTGCCACTTTTTGAGCAAGCTAGGCCAGGGGACAAAAAACACGCTTTGGAAGTAATCGCCATGATTGAGGATTATGATGGTGACGTTAAGATTAACAAAGATGTTTTAATTCCAGCTGCGATGATGCATGATATTGGTCATGCTGCTATTCTGTCTGAACATTTTGATTTTATCTCCGGAGGCAAGAAATTAAAAAACGCTAAACTAGTCCATATGTTGGCGGGAGCTAAGATCGCGCATGATATTTTAAGCAAAGTTGGTTATGACCAAGAATTATCAAAAGAGATTGTCGAAATCATTGCTTGGCATGATGCTGATCAGCTAGAAGGCGTGGATTATCGAGAGTTATTTGACACTAAGCATAAAAAATTTTTTCATGATATGGATGCGATGGACCGTTTTACGGAGGAAAGGATAGCGAGCTTTGCTGGTAAGTTCGATTCCAGAGACCAAATTTTTGTTTTATTAACAGAAAATCTAGATACATTTTTTTATCCAGACTTAAGACATAAGGCTGAAGAGCGTCTTACCTCACTTAAATAAAATTTGACAACTCAAAATATATTATGCTAATATAGTATTATTATATACCAATTAAGTATAAATAGTATGTTAGAAAATTTATTTTCCAGTAAAATTGTGTTTAAAATTTTAGCCTTTCTTTTTATTGAGCCAGCTAAAGATTTTACAACATTAGAAATTATTAAGGCTACGGATAAGAGGCAGGCAAATGTGTCTAGAGAATTAGACAAGCTAGTTAAATATAAAATTGTTCACAAGAACAAAGAAGGTGTACAAAATTTTTATCGGCTAGATCAAGATTCTCTTGATTATTTAGCTTTGGAAGGTTTTTTTAAAAATATCTCAAATTTTAAAAAAGAATATGTTATATACAATGAAGAGGCTGGTGCAGCTTTGTTATATTTGCAATATATTTTAAGAGGTTTTGGTACTGACGTGGCAGCTAAAAATGATTCCATTTTAAGTATTACGCCAAATTCTTTTACAACATTCAAAGATAATACTGTAAATTTTCATTTTGAAAAAGGACAAATGGATAAGCTAATTCCAGAAGCGATAAAAAAGTTAACAACAGATACTAAATTCGTTTTTGAGACAATCAGCCCCGTGACTTTAAAAGCTGGTCAAAAAGCTTTAGAGATTTTTTCTGAACTTAAAAAAAATAAATATAAAATATCTGCAAAAAAAGCTTTGGAAATTGTTGAAGAATTCAAAGACATAGTTAGTATTCAGTCTAGTTATAATACGATTGGAGTCTTGGAGCTTAAAAATCATGAGTACTCTATTCAGGCCAAGAATTTATTAGAAAAAAAATCAAAAAAAACAGATATAAATCCAAATTCTGCCTTAGAAAAATTTTTAGCTCCAGAAGAACTAACTTTGACTCAAGAGATGAGAATTGATTTGTTAAAATTAGTAATTAAGTCAAAACAAAGTCAGATAAAGATTTTTGAAGAATTAACTGAATTTACAAAAAATTGGCAATGGTTAAATTTTGGTTATCGAGGCCCGGGTCTAGAATACAATTTTTTTGAGGAAACTTTTAACGAGCTTTCAGAAAAAAATATCTCAGACCTAAAGAATGAATTAACTAAACTTAAAAAATATTCTCATAATATAATCATAGAAAAGAAAGCATTTTCCAAAAAATTGAAGTTAACATTTAAGGAAGAAAATTTTTTGAGAGCTCTGGCCAATCTCTCATATTTAAAAATATATCGTAAGGATATAGCTTTTTTGATCAATTTTTTGACTTTTAAAATTATTGAAAATTTCAATAAACAACAAGTAAGTTTAAAAAATCATTATTATTTAACATTGGAAGAAATAGAAAGAATGATTAGGGGTGAGTCAGTACCAGATAAAGAAATTTTAGGAAAGAGGGAAGAATTTTGTTTATATATTGGTAAAAATAATAGCTCTTCTAATATTTTATTGGAAGGTACGGAGGCCCATAAATTTTATGAGAAAGCTAAAATAATAAAAGATAAAGAATTAACTGTTGACAATATTCATTTATTAGATGGCATGACAGCTTGTTTGGGTGAAACAGGGAATTGGGTTTATGGCAAAGTTAAAATAGTAAATACTCCAGCAGATATCGAGAAAATGGAAAAAGGTGACATCCTTGTTTCAGTCGCCACAACACCAGACATATTATCTGCCATGAAAAAAGCAGCGGCGATTGTCACAGATCATGGAGGGATTACTTGTCATGCGGCTATTGTTAGCCGAGAGTTAAACGTGCCTTGTTTGATTGGTACTAAATATGCCACTAGAGTTTTTAAAGATGGAGATGGAGTGGTGGTTTGTCCTCGGCATAGCCATATAAAATTTGATTAAATTTTGTTTTTTTACAATAGACAAAAAATTTTTAAAAAGATATGCTTAAGTCAGAAATCATTAAGATTAATACAATATGTTTTGCAAAAAATTTGAAGAAATAAATATGAAAAGCGTGGATGAAGCTGGGGGCAAAGGCGCTTCTTTGGGAGAGATGACCAGGTCCAAGATTCCAGTCCCGCCTGGTTATGTAGTTTTAGCTTCAGCTTTTGATAGGTTTTGTGAAGAAACTGATCTTAACGTAGAGATTGAATCAGCGTTAGACGGGGTTAGTCAGGATGATGTTAATACTATTGAAAAAGCTAGTCTAAAGATTAGAGACATGATCAATGACGTAGCTTTTCCTGACGATATTGCCACAGAAGTTTTGAATGATTTTAAAACATTGGGCGCAGAATATGTAGCAGTCAGGAGCTCAGCAACAGCAGAGGATTCGACAGCTGCCTCTTGGGCTGGTGAATTAGAGAGCTATCTCAATATCAGGGAAGCTGGACTACTTGAAGCAGTTAAAAAATGTTGGTCAAGCTTGTTTACTCCGCGAGCTATCTTTTATAGGATTGAAAAAAATCTTCAAGATCAAAAAGTTTCTGTGGCGGTGGTTGTCCAAAAAATGGTGCAATCAGATATTTCTGGCATTGCTTTTACCGTGCATCCTATTACTGAAGATTATAATCAAATGGTTATTGAAGCTGGCTATGGATTGGGTGAAGCTATTGTCTCTGGTTCAGTTACTCCGGATACTTATGTTATAGACAAGACAGATTTTTCTTTGATTGATGTAAATATTTCTCAACAAGAAAGAAAAATTGTTAAAAATGAAAAACAAGAGACTAAATGGGTGGAGGTTGAATCTGAGCTTCAGGAAAAACAAAAGCTTGAAGGTAAAAAAATAGTTGAACTAGCCAAAGCCTGTAAGGGGATTGAAGATCATTATAAATTTCCTTGTGATATTGAATGGGCCATAGAAAAAGACAAAATTTTTATAACTCAAAGTCGACCAATTACTACTTTAAATAAAACATAGAAATTTAAATGTATAATTTTACAGCTGAAATAAGTTGTTATAATCTACGTATATAATATATGGCAGACTTAGCTGATCAAGAGCAGGACATTCGGCATGTTAGGCGGTCTTTGGAAAATCAAATATTTTATGCAGATATTGTTGATAAATATCAAGCTAAAATTTTGAGCTTTATCCGGAGGATTTCGGGGGTTAATCAAGAAGAAGCTGAGGATATTGCTCAAGAGATTTTTCTTAAGGCCTATGTCAACCTAAATAATTTTGATCAGGATAAAAAGTTTTTTTCCTGGCTTTTTTCTATTGCTCATAACGAGGTTGTTTCGCATTGGCGCAAAAATAAAAAGCGTCTTAAGGACGTATCCATAGAAGGAGAAGAGTTGGCTGAGAGACTAGGAAAAGAAAACAATCTAGTTGAAGAAATTGATTTGAAAGTTGAAAAAACTGAATTAAAAAATGCTATAAACAAATTAAATTTTAAGTATCGAGAAGTTTTAGAGCTCAAATTTATTGAGGATTATAGTTATCAGGAAATTTCAGATATTGTCAAAAAACCTGTAGCCACGGTCGGGACTTTGATTAATCGTGCAAAAAAACAACTCAAAGAAATAATGAAATAAATATATGAATAATTTAATTAGCAAGATTCAAGAAAAAATAAAGACTAGTAAAATTAAGCCACGGCCTAAATGGCAATTTACCTTAATAGCTATCTTGACCTGGGTTTTATTGTTGGTCTTAGTCGTTATCTTAGGGCTTTCTCTTGGTCTTTTTATAGAATTATTAATTAAGCATGATATCCCAGGTTATCAACGTTTTACTTCTTTTTTACAAGCTATTCCGTATTTTTGGATTTTAATTATTGGGCTGGTGGCTATTATCTTGGTTTTTAAATTTAGAAAAACAAGAAAAGGCTACAAGATCAAATTAAGTTATATTATTTTTGGACTAATTGTTTTGACAATTTTTGTTGGGTTTTTGACTTATTATGCAGGGATAGCTAGAGATTTAGAATTAGTTTTAGAAAATAATGCTCCAGGCTATGGGAAAGTCGTCAGGTTGCCTCAGGATGTCTGGTTTAGTCCTGAGTCAGGTAATTTATATGGTGAAATATTAAAAATTGATTCAGCGCAACAATTTATACTTTTAGATAGAGAGGATGGTATTTGGATAGTTTATCTAACTTCAGAGACTATGTCTTCTCCAAGGATCGTATTCTATCCTGGGTTAGAGGTAAAAATAAGAGGTGAAGTTATTGATGACTATGAATTTGAAGCTTTTGAAATCAGGCCAGGTTTTGATACGCGTCCCAAAGGCGCTAAGCCTTTTTGTCTGCAAGGTGGTTGTCGCTGAAATAATTTTTAAAGTGTGACGTATAGCTAAGTGAAGGGCAAAATAAAATGTTTTTCAAGGCTAAATTTCAAAATTAATAATCAATTATGAAAAAAGAAAAAACAACGGAAAAAGGTAATAAGAAAATTTTTGCAGCTAGTATTACTGCTGCAGGGTTAATTGCTCTATTGGGTACCATGGGGGCTAGTCTGGCAGCAGAGGATGCAACTCAGGGTCAATATGGTCAAGAAAATAAAGAAGAGAGACGAGCAAATATGGAGGCTCATCGTGAAGAAATGGATACTATTTTTGAAAATAATGATTATGAAGCATGGGAAAATTTAATGACTGAAAAAGCTGATGAAATGTCAACTAGACTAGATGAATTCAAAACATCTATCAACCAAGAGATTTTTGAGGGCATGGATCAGGTTCATGAATTAATGCAATCAGGTGACAGAGAAGCAGCTCAAGCTTTACGCGAAGAATTAGGCTTACCAGGTGGACCAGAATTTGATGGAAAAGGTATACGTGGTGGAAAAGGTATGCATGGCGGACGAGGAATGGGTCAAGGTGAACGGATGCATGATACAGCTTGGGAAATCGCTGAGTAAATTAAAGGAGCAGTAGTTTTAGATAATAAAACAGGGTGAATATTCATCCTGTTTTTTGTGTTTATTTTTTTATTGATTTTTGTTAAAATATAGGTCTAATAAAGATATTGTCTATGTACGAAAAAATTGTTATAGCTTCAGGTCCGGTTATTGTTGAAGATAATAAGGTGTTATTAAATCAAAGCTCAGGTGATGCTTATTGGAAATTTTGTGGTGGCCAGCCTTTGACCAATGAGACCTTACAAGAGAATAGTCAGCGCCGGGTAAAAGAAGAAATGGGTATTGATGTAAAGGTTATTAACCCTGAGCCTTTTTTCTTATTTATTCAACAAAGAAAAAAGGGGGTTGAAAAAGATATCGTCTTAATCCATTGGTTAAGTGCTAGGATTGGCAAAATAAATTCTGGTCTTGATGTCCAAAAATGGGATTGGTTTATGCTTGATAAATTACCTGAAAATTTAGCTCCAAATATTATCCCAACTCTTAGGCATTTTGGTTTTATAAAAAAATAAGTTTTTAAAATTATTTCTCTTCAATAAAAATAGGCTATTCTTCACTTGATTTAAAATATGTGTTATAATGGTTACAGCTTAACAAGCTGTTAAATAATAAGTAGTAAAAAAACAATGGCAAAAATGACCAAATCTCAAACTCTTGCAGCCTTGGCTGAAAAAGCTGAGATGAGCAAAAAAGATGTTGCTGACTTTATGGACATGCTAGCAGAGCTAGCTTATTCAGAAGTTAAAACAAATGGTGAATTTGTTTTACCAGGTTTTGGTAAGTTCGTAAAAGTTAACCGAAAAGCTCGACAAGGTCGAAATCCAGCTACTGGTGAGACTATTCAGATTCCAGCTAAAACAGTTGTTAAATTTAGAGTAGCTAAAGCAGCTAAAGACGCAGTATTATAGAAATTTGCTAAAATTAGCATAAAAAACCAGTTGCAAGGCCTTGCAACTGGTTTTTAATTTGACAAATTTTATCGACCGCGTCCAAGGTTTGCGGTCCGCGACGACGATTACGACGGAAGACCTGGGTCAACAGGAGGCGACGCTTACGCTCAAGTTGCCTTGTGATGTGATTCTGGTCAATTCGATTATCAACGAAACCTACGCCGCCACCTACAACACCGCTCGGGGGGCTACCACGACAAACAAGGCGCTGGTCATCAGCGGCCACAACGTTTTTTTGAATCTGGCGACGACTACCGCGACGATGATGACGGCCAACGGCCTGCTGACCTGAACGACTTTCTCGGCTCAGCATTGCCCAGGGGCAACCAACTGGTTGCCCCTTTTTTATTTGACAAAAAATTGATATACTTAAAACTAACTGAAATTAGCAGTTTTTTTAATTTTTTTAAAACATGAAAAAAAATCAAATTCAGCAGAAAAATGTCCCATATCATCTTGGAATAATAATGGATGGTAATAGACGCTGGGCCAAGGAAAGGGGCAAAACTACTTATCAAGGCCATAAAGCAGGCTATGATAAGCTGGTTGACGTTGGTCGCTGGGCTATTGAAGCTGGAGTTAAAGTGGTGACAGTTTATGCTTTTTCAACAGAAAATTGGCAACGTTCAAAAAAAGAAGTTGGTTATTTGATGAATCTTTTGAAAAGAGGAGTGACCAAAGAATTAAAAAGATTTAAAGCTGACGGGATTAAGCTTAGGGTAATTGGTAAAAGATCAGAGCTATCTCAAGATTTACAAGCAGCTATTAAAAGAGCTGAAGCTGAGACCAAAGATCTGACTGCTGGGACCTTGAATATAGCGATTAATTATGGAGGAAGGCTAGATATAATTGAAGCAGCTAAAAAATTAGTTAGACAAAAAAAGTCACTTACTATTGAAAATATGAATAAAGCTCATTGGTTAGCTGATTGTCCTGATCCAGATTTGATTATTCGGACCTCAGGTGAGCAAAGATTATCTGGCTTTATGACTTGGCAAGCTGCTTATTCAGAGTTTATTTTTTTAAAAAATCATTGGCCAAGTTTTACTCAAAAAGATTTTAATTATTGCGTAAATAGTTATTGTAAACGACATAGACGTTTTGGGGGAAACTAAGGTATAGTAAAAATACTATGGTTCCAGGCAAAATCTTATTTTATCTTGCTCCCTGGGGTTATTGGGGAACTCACTGCTTTATTTATAAAGCAGCTCTTTGGGTACTTAAGGGTAACGGAATCAAGCCTTATCAGGAGTTTCCTGGTTGGAGAAATATTGGAATTTTTGAAGGTTTGGCTGGTCCAGATGGGGCGACCATGCGTGGTAATATCCCAGTTTCATATATGTATTATAATCCTCGGTCAAATCAGGGTGATGTACTCAAGGCTGTTAGTTTGTATTTTAAAAAAATGCAACAAGCAGCTATTAATCAACGCGAGTATGGAAAAAATCAGATTTTTTATAATAGTTTTGCTAAAACTACAGCTTGGTTAGGACATTTCTTGGTTGACGCCTTAACCCCTCCTCATCATAAGGGTCATTATCAACACGCTAAAGTTTCAGTGGTTTTGTGGAAATTTACTTCCAATTGGCTTGATATATATGCAGAAAAAGTTTTTTCAAGACATCTTAAATTTGAATTAAGAATGGCTTTTGGTGGTCGTAGAAAATATTTTGGTAATATTAAAATAAAAGAGGAATTAGTTGAATCAATTAGAAAAAGTGAAGAAAATTTAAATCACTATTTGCGTGATAAAATAAAAAAAATTAATCTACTGGGTATTTATGATGAATATTTAGAAAAAGGTTATACCCGAGAAATTAGCTTTAAGGTAAATAAAATATTAATTCCAGAAATGGCTTCGGTCGTCGCCACTGTTTGGTATGCAGCAATTAAAAAATAATTTGATATTATGAAAATTGAACGCTTTGAAGAGATTCGAGATATGGTTAATAAAAATTTTAAAGTTATTGATTCAGGTATTTTTGAATTAGATGATATGCCTGGTCAAGGAGAATATCTAGAGTTTGAGGGTCCAGTCGGTTTGATGCGCTTGGAAGGGATAACCAAGCCTGCTATTGAAAAAACTGAGATGATTACCAGTAAAAGAATTGGTGCTCAAGCTGAGGAAAAACATGTTTATTCCCAAGATCAAAAAGTTTTTGTTTTTAACGCTTACAAATGGGATAATGTTGAAGAGGAATGGTTGAGACTTGATCTAGAAGATTTTGGAATCTAAATATGCTATAATATTTTTATGAAAGTCAAAGAAATAATGAATAAAAAAATAATTTCAGTTTTACCAAGTGATACTTTGGGAAAAGTAGCCCAAGTTTTAGTTAGAAATAAAATTTCAGGTGCGCCAGTTATTAATAAGGTTGGTAAGCTGTGTGGGGTTATTTCTGAAAAAGATCTTTTTAGTGCTATGTATCCTAATTTTATTGATATTGTTGGCGACATTAGTGCTTGGTTTGATAATGAAAAAAGAGAGTACAAGCTCAAAGCTAAGGCAGAAATAATTATTGAGAGTATTATGTCAAACAAAGTGATTACCACTGACCCTGAGGAATCAGTTTTGCAAGCCGGCGGTCGGATGATCAGTAATCAAATCCATCGGTTAATTGTTGTTGATAAAAAGAAAAAAGTTATTGGAGTCATTTCTCGGACTGATATTTTTAGAAAGATTTTAGCTCATGATCTCAAGATAAAATAATAGCGAGCCAAATGCCAGAATTACCAGAAGTTGAGACAGTTGCTAGTGAATTGACTCAGGTTCTCAAAAATAAAAAAGTCAAAGCCGTTAAGGTGCATGAGCCTAAGACGGTTAATTTTTTAGTCAGAGATTTTGAGAAAAAATTAAAAAATAAAATTATTAAAAAAGTTTGGCGTCGAGCTAAGCTCCTAGTGATTGAATTTGAAGAAGGTTTGTATATTGCAGCCCATCTTAAGATGACTGGCCAATTTCTTTATCAATCAAATAATAACAAGCTAACTGGTGGTGGTCATCCTGAGGATTTTTATCTCCAAAAAATACCCAGCAAATTTACACGAGTTGAATTTGCTTTAACTGATGGTTCACATTTATATTTTAATGATATCCGTAAATTTGGTTGGTTAAAATTATTTAGCAAAAAAGACTTAGAAGAGTTTTTAAAAAATATGCAATATGGGCCAGAGCCTTTGGAAAAAGATTTTACAGCTGAATATTTGTTTGAAAAAATAAAAAATAGAAATGTACCAATCAAGCCTCTTTTAATGGATCAAAAGTTAATAGCAGGAATAGGCAATATCTACGCAGCTGAAGTTTTGTTTAAGGCTGGAATTGATCCTCAGAAAAAAGCTAATGTTTTAACTAAGATAGAAGTAAAAAAAATTTATCAAGCGATTGTTTCAATTTTAAAATTAGCAGTCAAATACAAGGGCACGACTGCTGATAATTTTGCTGATATTTTTGGTCAAGCAGGTAATTATATTAAAAAATTAAAAGTTTATGGTCGTAAAGATCAGTCTTGTTTAGTCTGTGGATCAAAACTTAAAGAAATTAAACAAGCTCAGCGAACAACAGTTTTTTGTCCAAAATGTCAGCGTTAATTTTAGTAAAAATGTTTTTAAAACAAGGTTGCGATCCAGTGGAGTAAAAATCCTAGACCAATCCCAATAATTGTCCCTATGATTACTTGCCAAAAGGTGTGACCAACTCTTTCAGATTGTTTAACAAAGGAGTTATTTTCTCCAGCTGGTAGATGCTTAATCATTTTGTTGATAGCAATAGCATGTTTAGTTAGTTCCATCCGCAGGCCCAGGGCATCACGGATGACTAAAAGAGAAAAAAGAATTGTCAAAAAGAAAAGTGGTTGATTTATGCCAACTACCAGAGCAACAATAACTGAGGCTGAAGCAACAGCTGCTGAATGACTCGAGGGCATGCCACCATAACGAACAGGATCCCTAAAATCAACGCGTCTATTTTTGAGTGTGTCGATGACAATCTTAAGACCCTGTGATATAATCATGGTAAGTATCGGAATCCAGAGAACTTGAAAATCAACAACAAATTTTACAAAATTTTCATACATAATACCTAAATTATAAACTACTTTATGGAGATTGTCTATGCACTTTTGTCCGGCATAATTCAGGGCTTAACAGAATTTTTACCAGTTTCATCTTCAGGACATCTAGTTATCTTACATAATATTTTTAATTTTTCATTAGACTCAGAGTTGGGTTTTGATGTTTTTTTACATTTAGGGTCTTTAGTGGCCTTGATCCTGTTTTTTTATAAAGACATTATTAAATACCTTAAAGCTTGGTTTCTGTCTTTTAAAAAATGGGATCTCAAGAATCAGGTTGATCAAAAATTAGCCTGGCTTCTGGTTTTGGGTACAATTCCAGCAGCTGTGTTTGGTTATTTTTTAGATGATTTGATTGAGCAAAATTTGCGCTCTACTTTATTAGTGGCGATTATGCTGATTTTAGTTGCTATTTTATTTTTAATTGTAGAAAAGTTTGCTAAAAAAACTAAAAATATCTCAACTTTAAATTGGAAAGGCAGTCTGGCTATAGGCTGTGCCCAAGCCCTAGCGCTAATTCCAGGGACTTCAAGATCAGGAGCAACTATTATTATTGGGATGAGCTTTGGCCTTAAGAGGGGGGAGGCTGCTCGATTTTCATTTTTATTATCTATTCCGATTGTTTTTGCAGCTGGTACTAAAAAAATGTTAGATTTGTTTTCAGCTGGTTTTATCAAAGATGAATTACTTATTTATATCTTAGGATTTATTGCTGCAGCTATTGTTGGTTATCTATGTATTAAATATTTTTTACGTTTTTTGGAAAAATATTCTCTCAAAGCATTTGCTTATTATCGGATTGTCTTGGCAGGTGTTTTGTTGATCTTATTATTAACTAATGTTATTTAAAATGAAAGTTGTTATTTTAGCTGGCGGCACTGGGACTAGATTTTGGCCCATGAGCCGTAAAAATTTACCAAAACAATTTTGTAGTATTACCTCTAAGGACCCAATGCTTAAGTGCACTTATGATCGTTTTGTTAAAAAATTTAAAAAATCAGATATATATATTTCTTGCAATGAACAATTCGTGCCTTTAATAAATAAAATCATAAAAAATTTCCCTGCTAGACATTTTATTATTGAACCAGAAAAAAGAGACACGGCTCCAGCTATGGGTTATGCTGCAGCTTTTATGGCAGTCAAATTTCCAAATGAGCCCATGGTTTTTGCACCGTCTGATCATTATTTTGCAAATGAGAGCAAGTTTTTAGATTCATTAGAAGTAGCAGAAAAGTTGATTAAGAAAACTGGTAAATTTTTAGACATTGGAGCTGTACCGACTTTTCCTTCTACGGTTTTAGGCTACACTAGGATTGGCAAGATTTTTGAAAAGCAAAATGGCACAGAGGTTTATAGATTTAAAGAACATGTAGAAAAGCCTGATTATAAAAAAGCTAAAAAGTATTTAGAAGCTGGTGATTATTTATGGCATGTGAATTATTATATGAATACTCCGGCCAAATTTTTGGAGGTTTTTCATGATCATCAGCCCCAGATGTATAAGCAATTATTAAAAATAAAGGATTTGTTTACGACGGCAAAAAAGAGCAATGACTATAATAAGCAGGAAATTTATGCTGAATACAATAAATTAAAAAAAGATAGTTTTGATTATGCAATTACAGAAAAAATGAGTCCGAATGACTTTTTGATTATCAAAGGTGATTTTGGTTGGTCAGATGTCGGGGCTTGGGATGTTCTTTATGAGCAGCTTTCCAGAGAGGTTGATGAGGAGGGAAATTTGGTGCGCGCAAATTGGGAGGGGATTGAGACTAATGAATCATTAATCTTTGCTCCCAAAGGAAAATTAGTAACCACAGTCGGAGTTTCAAATTTAGTTGTTGTTGATACTGAGGATGCGCTTTTGATTTGCCCCAAAGGTAAGGCTCAAGATGTTAAGAAAATGGTAGATCAAATTAAAAAAAGCAAAAAAGATAAGTATTTATAAAAATGATGAAAAAAGTTTTATTTTATCTCGCTTTGATTATTGTCGTGTTAGCTGTGATTTTTGGCTTATATTTTTTAGTTCAAACTATTTTACCTGCTGGAGCAAGTGACGAAGATGTAACTTTTTCTATTTCTTCGGGCCAAAGTGTTTCTCAGATAGCATTTGGTCTTAAAGAAAATAATTTTATCAGAGATGGTTTTGTTTTTAAAATCCATGTGTTGTTAACTGGAGAGAGTGATAGTCTCCAGGCTGGTAATTATCTTTTAAACCAGCGAATGAGCTTGGCTGAGGTTTTGGACAAGTTGGTAGCTGGGGAGATAACTTCTAATGAAGTTAGATTGACTTTTCCTGAGGGTTGGCGTGCTGATCAAATTGGAGAATATCTAGAATCATTAAATTTGGTCACAGAAGAAAATTATCAAGGGTATGTTGAAGAGCCAGATACTCGCGAATACCTTTCTAGTGAGTATTATGAATATTTAACTAGCAAGCCAAGTGATCAAGGAATTGAAGGTTTTCTTTATCCTGATACTTATCTTGTTTTTCAAGATGCTACTTCACCGGAGATAATAAAAAAGCAACTTGATAATTTTGATCAAAAGTTAACTTCAGAGATTAGAGCTGAGATTGAGTCACAAGGCAAAACAATTTATGATGTTGTTGCCCTAGCTTCAATCATTGAAAAAGAAGCACGAAAAAGTGAGGATCGGAAAATTTTAGCTGGAGTTTTTTATAATCGTCTTGATATCGGGATGGCCTTGCAGTCTGACGCCACAGTGAATTTTATAACTGGTAAAAAAACTACCCGGCCAAATAGTGAGGATTTGGAAGCTGACTCACTTTATAACACTTACAAATATCCAGGATTGCCACCTGGGCCGATTTGTAATCCAAGCATTGATGCTATTGAGGCGGCGGTTTATCCAGCTGCTAATGATTATTTGTATTATATTACAGCTCCAGATGGCACAGCTTATTTTTCAAAAACTTATGAAGGTCATTTAGAAAAAAAATTAGAACTTTATGGAAATTGAAAAAAATAAATATATTATTTTATCTTTGGGGGGGTCGCTTTTAGTGCCTGACAAGATAGATGTCCAAGTTTATCGCCAGTATGTGTTGTTTCTTAGAAAATGGGTTAGAAAAGGCTACAAATTTGTAGTGGTAGTTGGTGGTGGAAATTTAGCTCGGACTTATCAACAAGCTACTAAAAAGATTTGTGGTAAGGCTAATCAACAAGAATTGGATTGGGTAGGAATAGCAGCCACTAGATTGAATGCCGAAGTTTTGAGAAATTCTTTGCACAATTTGACTGGAGAATTAGTTTTTGATCCCACAAAAACTTTACCAAAAAAACCAGTTATAATAGCTGGTGGCTGGAAACCGGGTTGGTCAACGGATTTTGTGGCAGTTGAGTTAGCTAAAAAATTGGGTTCTAAAATTATTATCAATCTAACGGATTTGTATTATGTGTATTCAGCTGATCCCAAAAAAGACAAACAAGCCCAGCCTTTAAAAGATTTAGCTTGGCTTGATTTTAAGAAGTTGGTGGGTAACAAATGGACCCCAGGAGCACATTTACCTTTTGATCCAGTGGCTGCTCGTTTGGCTAGTCAAAATAAGATGGAAGTGGTAATTACCAATGGAAATGATTTGAAAAATTTAGAAAATATTCTTGATAATAAAAAAGCTAAAGCAACTTATATAGTTTAGCGACGTCGTAATCAGTGGTTATTGTTATTAACGATTACAGTAAATGATTGTGAATTTTGTTAGTAAAATATAAAATGTTTTTTCTTGATTTATTTTGAAATTTATATTAAGATATAAATGTCTTAAATTTGTCAAGATAAGATGCTAAATGATATTAATTTAAAAATAAATCTAAAAATTAAGGTTTATTTAATATATCTATTTGTAGGCATGCTATTTTTAGTTTGCTTTTTTATTTTTAATCATAATTATCATCAAGCCCAGGCAGCTGCTGGTGAATATGAAGTTGATGATGCAGGCGACATAACTGACGATGTTAATCCAGGTGATGGCATTTGTGCTGATGCTGGGGGAAACTGTACTCTAAGGGCAGCTATGCAAGAAGCAAACAATGATAATATTGATTCATTTATTACCTTTGACACAGCCTTAAATGGTAGTACCATTAGCCCAGCCTGTTTTAATATCATGAGCAAAATAACTATTACTGGGCCAGGTGCCAGTAATTTAACAATTGATGGGGTTTCTCTTCGTTTTGAAAATGGTTCAGATGATTCTTCTGTTTCAGGTTTAAAAATGACAAATTGTCCAAATAGTGGTGATACCTGCATTAGTATTGGTCCTGATAATGTAGTAGTTGATAATTTGATTATTAGTGGTATGAATCTGGCTGGTGGTATTTGGGCTACTGCTAATGATTCATTCACTTTTTCTGGTCATACAATTTCTAATAATATTTTTTCTACGGCATACGGCACAATTACTTTTGCTGGAGCTGCTTATGGAGAAAATATAATTATTTCTAATAATGTTTTTGATTTCTCGGGTACGGCTATTACTGGTGATCCTCCTGCTTCTTATGCGGCTATACTTATAAGAGGTTTAGAAAATGCTAATAATACAATAACTAATAATCAAATAACAGATACTGTTGGTAACGCGGCTATTGCAGCTAGTGGATCTGATTTGGTTATTACTAATAATACGATTAGTGATTTTGGTTTCAATGGTTCTAGAAATAAAGCCATAGACATCAGTACAAGTGGAGATAATGTAACTGTTACGGGCAATACAATTGAAAATATAACCGGTTCAGGTGGAATTGGTATTTCTGCTCAACCATCAGGTGGCGTAAATACAATTTCTAACTTAAATGTTTCTAATAATATTATTGATACTACTCCTGAAGAAGGAATTTTGATAAATGGTTTTACTGGTGGAATTGACTCTTCAACTTTTAATAATAATACAATTTCTAATTCTCCATTAAGCTGTGATGGCTTAGAATATGGTGCTGGCTTAGTAATTAATAATTCTGATATTGGTAGCAATGGCATTGAAATAAAAAATAATAATATCTCTGGTAGCCATGGAGCTAATATTGGTTTTTATCATGTTGGCGCTTATGGTTTAATTGATATTTCTAATAATATTTTAAGTGATGCTGTTTCAGGGTCTCCATCGCCAAAACCTAATGGTGAAGGTTTGAATTTTAATGATGTTTATGGATCCAATTTTACTATTTCTAATAATACTTTTGATGGTAATGTATTTGGAATTGGTGTTAGTAGTAATACAAGTCCAGATAGTCTAGCTGTTTCAAATAATACTTTTTCTAATAACAGCCAAAATGGACTTTATCTTGAAACTTGCAACTCAGGTTATACTGTCTCAGACAATACGATTTCAGATTCAGGTGAGGACGGAGTCTATATTGATAGTGCATGTGAGGATCCAGTTGCTTTTTCTAGCAATACTTTATCTGGGAATGGTTCTATTACAGCTGGCTATTATACAGCCACGCCAACTATCCTAACTTATGACGAGCAAAATTATGATTATACTGGTAATTTAAATCTTTATTATGCTGGTGGGGGTGATAGTGAATTCAAAGCAGTAGGTGAAGGCGGGAATACTGTCTCTATTGCAGATGGAGAAAATAATTTTAATTTAGCATTGTTAAGTGCTAATGGCGACACCATTACTATAACGTTATTTGTCAGAGAAGACATTATTAATGACAGCACTACGATGAGGGACGATTGTTTAACTTGGACTGGGGTAACTGATTGTCAGGTTGATTTTTGGCAAGAAGATGTCTGGCTGGCTAATGAAAATGATGATTATACTTGGGATGATTCTAATTTTTCTTCTTTAGGAATTACTAAAAATATTACTCCAACGTTTATTTATACGGCACAGGTTTGTTCATATTACGCTTATAATATTCAGTCAATTGGTGAACACACTTTTGACGAAGAAATAATTACCAATAGCGGTAATGGTTTTTATTTTTCGGGTGGAGAAAATAATGCTGGTAATAACACAATTGAAAATTCTTCAATTTCAGCGACTTGCTATGATTTTATTAGTGATTCTACAAATAATAATAATATAAAAAACACATCCTTTTTCCCCAATAGACTTTTGATAAATTCAGGTAACCTTGATATTTATTATGATGTTAGGATTTTGGTGGTTGATGATGAAGATGATGTAACTCCTATTTCATCAGCTACGACAACAATTAAAGATGCTGATGGCAATACTGACGCCACACTAATCACTGGCAGTAATGGCTATACTTCTTACCAATCACTCTATTCTTATCGAATTAGCAATGGAAATATTACTTCACTCAACCAAAATCCATATACTTTTACAGCTACTAAAAGCGGTAGTTCATCTTCTGAATCAGCTACAATTGATTCTCAAGATGAAACTGTGACTATTGCCTTGTTATCTAATTTATCGCCTACCTTAATTTCAAGTATACCGGACCAAAGCTGGGATGAGGATGAGACCAGCACTTTAAATTTAAGTAGTTATTTTACAGATACAAATGGTGATATTTTAACTTATTCAGTTATAACAGATCCAGAGCATATTGAAATTTCTATTGTTGATAGTAATGTTACCTTCACTCCCCAGGAAAATTGGAATGGAGCTGAGGATGTTGTTTTCCAAGTCAGTGATGGCAATGGAGGCACTGTTAATTCAAATACCGTTACCTTAACAGTTAATGCAATTAATGATTCTCCAGAACCGCCAACAACTGGTTTTTCTCCTTCAGATGGAGAAATAATCAATACGGTTATCCCAATCATTGTTTGGAATGCAGCTGTTGATGTTGATGATGGCGCAACTAATATTAAATACACTATTAGAATAGGCGAAGATTATGATGTAATTAATAACTATGATTATCAATACACAACAGATTTCAATAAACTAAGCTATGACATCACAGACGACTTAACTGATGATTCAACTTATTATTATGCAATTAAATCAATTGATGATGATGTAGCTGAATCAAGCTGGTCAATAGTACAAAATTTTAAAATTGATCTTGACGCTGGCGCTGAATTAACAGTTTTATTTTCAGTTGGTTTAGATCCTAGTGATCAGGAGCAATCTTCTTTGCCTAGTTTATTTAAATATTTGTCTCTTCCTTCTTTGGCAGCTGCAAATATTTCGGAGAACCAGCCCTGGTTAAACAGTTTAATTGGTTTTGTTTCTTCTCGAATAATAAATTATTTTTTCTTAGCAATTCTTTTAATATCGTTGGTTGGGTCTTTAATTGTTGTTAAGAATCCAGCTAAAATTTTTAAATTCTTTTTTAAAAAGCCTGCTTCAGCTTTTGCTGAAACAACAGCCACCAATGGTAATGGTATTTATCATCGTTCTTTTAGTAAATTTAAAATATATAATCAGGCTTCAAAGACAACACTTTTTACTAGTATTTTTGTATTAGTTATTAATATTGTTCTTTTAGGGTTCCTTTCAGTTTTATTAATTGAAACAACCACTGGAGTATTTGCTGAAGCCTATGTTGACGATGGCAAGTATATTGAACCAGGTGATGTGTTAACATATAGAGTAGATTGGTCTAATATAGGTCAGGTTTCAGTTAATAATTTTCAGGTCTCTATCCCAATTCCTGACAAAACAAGCTATAAGTCTTATTCAATCGTGGTTAGTGAAAATACCAAAATAGATGAAGATGATGGCGATGCTGGTTATTTATCAAATGGCCAAATTAATTTAAATATTAATAAAATTATATCTGGCCAATCAGGCTATGGAGAAATAAAAGTAATACTTGATAATCCTAATGTTGCTGATACAATTTTTAACCAATCTTTTTATACTTATTATGGTCAAGAACAAATTTTAACAAACAGTATTTCTAACCCATTGATTAAGTCTAAAGTTATTGGCAGTGTTAAAGTGAATAATCAAGTTGTTGAAGATGTTTATTTTCATCTTCATAAAGATAAAAATAGTGATGGAATCATCAATGAAGAAATTGAACCACTTTTAGTTGTTACTCAAACAGATTCTCAAGGAAGCTATAATTTTTTAAATCTCGGTTCTGGTGACTATATTGTTTTGCTTTATGAAGATACTGATTTTAAAAATTTATTAAACACTGTTGGCGCTAAAGCTATTAATTCCATTGCTAATTCTAATCCAAGAGATGTTTCTTTGGCTCGAGGGGAAGAAAAAAGCAACATTGATTTTAATTACAGTGTTAGCATAATTAATGTTAACCAGAATCAGAATCAAAATCAAAATATTAACCTCAACCAGAGTCTTAGTCAGAATTTAAATCAAAGTCAAAATATTAACCTCAACCAGAGTCTTAGTCAAGATATTGACCAAAATGGGCCGTCTACAATTGAGTCTGCTCCAAACGAAGACATTGTTTTAGATGGCACAACTGAACCAGGGGCTAAAGTAATCATTACTATTGAATTAGAAAATGGTGAAGAAATAATTTTTGAAACAATTGCAGATGAAAAAGGTATTTGGCAAATATTGATTGGAAAAGACAAAATTTTTGTTGGTAATCATATAATATACATTCAAACTGAAATTGATGGTCAGCTTTCTGAAATGATTGAGCTTGCTAAGTTAATTATTTTTAATGAAAATAAAATATCAAATACATTTTTAATAACTATTATTATCTTTGTCATAATATTGGCAGTTGGAGTTCTAACAATCTTTTATTTACGTGCCAAAAAACATTAATAGCTAACTACATTTTGAAAATTAAACATCTATTAGAGACGCTTTTTTATTTATCTTGAAAAGTTGTATAATATATTTAGTGAAATTACAAAAAGATTTAAAAACAATCTGGATTTGGCTCAAGCCTTTCAAAAAAAGGCTTGTTGTTTATGCTATCTTGGCGACTGTCACTTCGATTATTTCAGCTTTTATACCTTATCTTTATGGTCACCTGGTGGATTCAGCCATTGGTGGCAAGAGTTACCAGTATCTTTTGGGAGCTATGGGTCTTTGGTTACTTATGAGTTTGTTTTCTGATCGTTTGGGTCGTTTTAATTCTAAAAAAGGTGGTGAGACCGTCGTCGAAGCTGAGGGGAGATTAGTCTGTACTGTTAGTGATCATATTATTCGTCTGCCACTTAGCTACCTGTATTCCAAAAAGATTGGGGAGATAATGCGCAAAGTCACTCATGCTGGCAATCACTTGGAGCAGGTTTTGTGGATTTTTATTGATACTGGCCCAAGTTTTTTGACCGTTTTGATTGCTTTAGGATTTTTATTTTTTATTAATCTACCTTTGACAGGTTTGTTGGCCTTGATCTTAATAATCTATGGGGCAGCAACTATCTACAAGACTAAGCCGATCCTCAAGGCTAATACCCCGATGAATAGAGCTTTTGAAATATCTTATGGGCATATCTGGGATACTGTGGCTAATACTCAGGTGGTAAAGTCAAATTCAAATATTGATTATGAAAAATCTCGAGCAGAAGATAATTTTAGAAAATCAAATGAGAAATTTTTTCAGTTTAATTCATATTGGAACAAGATGGACGCCTGGCAACAGATTATTTTTGCTTTTGGCTTTGTCTCACTTTTTGGTCTGGCAGTTTATTTTCTCAGAGAAGGGGCTATTTCCACTGGTAACCTAGTTACTTTTATAGGTTATGTTTCTTTGGTTTTTGCACCATTTGGAAAATTATCAAATAATTATCGTCAATTTAGAAAAGCTGTTGATTCTATTGAGAGAGCGAATCAGATAATGAGAGAAAAGCCAGAAAAATATTATCAACAAGGTAACAAGATTTTAGAGCAAGTTAGGGGAGAGGTAGAATTTAAGAATCTTAGTTTTGCTTATGAAAAAAGTAAAACAGTTTTGAAAAATATTAATCTTAAAGTTAAGGCTGGGGAAGTCATCGCTTTGGTAGGGAAAACTGGTGCAGGTAAGTCAACTTTTGTTGATTTGATCTCTGGATATTATCTACCAACTAGAGGAAATTTGCTCATCGATGGAAACAAAATATCAGATCTAAATACAGATAGTCTGAGAGATTTTATTGCTTATGTGCCTCAAGAGACTTCACTCTTCAATGATCAGATAGCTAGAAATATTAAATACGGTCATCTTACTGCTAGCAACGAAGATATGATAGCAGCTTCTAAGGCAGCTAACGCAGATGAGTTTATTCAAAAATTATCAAAAAAATACCAGACAGTTGTCGGAGAGCGGGGAGTAAAGCTAAGTGTCGGGCAAAAGCAAAGGGTGGCAATAGCTCGAGCTATCCTAAGGGATCCTAAAATCCTGATCTTAGACGAAGCGACCTCAAGTCTCGACTCGGTTACGGAAAAATTAGTTCAAGAAGCTCTAGATAGACTACTTAAAGGTAGGACAGCTTTTGTGATTGCTCATAGGCTCTCGACTATCCAAAAAGCTGATCGCATCCTAGTCCTCGAAGATGGTAGAATAGTTGAGCAAGGTACTCACCAGCAATTACTCAAAAATACTGCAGGCCATTATTACAAGCTGTATACAACGCAGAATTTGTTTAAGGAAGATTAGAGGTGTCTCTAAGCCACTGTTGACAACTCCCTTGACCATATTTTGATTCTTGTTACACTTAAATCAGGAAAAGGGCGTCCTCCGCCGTTGGCGGATGGACGTTTTTGTTTTCCTGTGAGATAGTAGTTCTTTACAACCTGTCAGACGAAAGGGGAATACCATGAAAACTCTGACAAAACTCGCGGTAGTGGTGTTAGCTTTGACTTTTCTGTTTTCCGGTTGCGTGGTCGCAGAATTTCCGGAAGAAAAGGAGGAAGTGTCAAAAATCAGTCAACAAAAGGCTATGGAAATCGCTCTTGAGTACGCAGCTGACTCTCAGTACGAAGCTACTTCAGCCTTGTTTGGTCCTTATTCTAAGGATGCTGAGGTCGATATCTGGGTAGTTAATCTTCTGGGCGAAGGTAACGTTCTATTTGTCTATGTTGACGCTGAGACCGGTGAAATTTATGATGAAGAATTTCATCAGTTTCCCGAAGATGCAGCTGAGGATCAGGATGAAATTCTTCCCAAAAGCGGCGGAATGTGTGCAGGCTACTGTCACTGGTATGTCTATGTGCATATTCCTGGTTTTTACAGTCAGCGCGATTACCATTGGTCTGGTCATCGTTTGGGCTATGGTTATACCACTATTGGCTCGCATGGCTGTCATTTGACCACCGTGTCAATGATTCTTTACCGTCTTGGTCATCATGATCGAAATCCTGCCCAACTCAATGATTACGCCAAAAGATCAGGTTGTTTCAGCGGTGACTTGCTGGATGGTCAGTGTATCATGCGCAAGCACGGTCGCAATGCTCGGTTTATTGGCGTGGATGAAGTCTGGGGTAATTTGGCCAGAGGTATTCCGGTCATTGCTGCAGTCGGGTATGCCGGTGGTCGGCATTTTATGTTGATTTACGGGCATGATGGCAGGCGTTACTGGGTCAAGGATCCGTTGCAAGATGGTAGGCATCAAAATCAGCCGCTTTACGGGGATTATGTGGGTTGGGGGACCTACCGCGTCTACAACTAATCTCTGGAATGGGGCGAAAGCTATTTTCGCCCCTCCTTTTTAATGTTAAAATGTATATATAATTAATTTTAAAAATATGAAAAAAAGAAAATTTTTGCTATTAGTGCTGACCTTACCAATTTTACTAATCGGTTGCAATAATAATCAAAGCAATGATAGTAGTAATGTAAATGCTCAACAGGAAGAGAAACTGGAATACAGTGTTTTAGAAGTGAATAACGAATTAGTTAGTTTGTCTAATTATTCTGATGTAGAAACGTCTTTAGAAGTTGGTGTTGTTGATTCAGATTTTCAAGTCAGTCAGGGCATGGACGGAGAAATATATTTTGCAAACCCTGAAATAAATGAATTTAAATACCTAGATAAAGACACGTTATCTATTATTGATTTACCAAAATTAGATGTTGGAGAAGATGAAACTTTAGGTTACCCAATTTTATCGCCAGATAAAAAATTTGTTTATTACATAAAAAATAAATTTAATCATTCTGATTCAGAAAAATATTATGATATACCAGTAGATAGAGAAATAATTAAATACTCTATTTCTAGCAAAAGTTTTGAGACAATCTATATTGATCAAGTAAATGATAAAACTTTATCGCCACTTTATATATATGGAAAATATTTAGTTTTATCAGAAGGTCTTCTTGAATCGGATGTGCACAATCTTGTATTTTATAATTTAAATACGAATCAAGTCGAAAAAATAATTGAGAGTGATTATGTAATGGGGGTTTATCCTTCCATAGACATGAGCGTATTAGCTTATGTTGTAAGCCTGGAATCAAAAGATGGTACATTTGATCCTACTAATTTAGAATTTTTAGACTTGTATAACTTAAGTCCTATTGATTACAATTTTATTGGAGAAATAGATTTTGAGATAAATAATGATGGCGATGACTATGAGTATTATAATGATCTTGAATGGGGAGATGATAATGATGCTTTGTATGTTATGAAAACTAGAAACAATAAAAATGATTTTATTAAAAAAATAGATTTAAAGAATGGCGCGGTATCTGATAAATATGAAATTAGAAGTGAGTGTGAATATAATTATTTTGAAAAGGCGATAGGCGATAATATAATAACAACTTGTTTTGATGGAGTAGTTAATAATATTTATTCATACCCAGGTGAAAAATATCTGACAGAATTTTTACCTGGCCCAACTTACTTTGTGCTCTCTGACTTAGATTTTTTGTTTTTATTTAATTCAGTTTCAGATTTCTATGATGGACACTACCATCCAGTAGAATATATTAATAAAAATCTATATCTAGTAAAAAGAATTGGTTACGATATGTGGGGAGATGATGAATGGCACGATGAATTATGGAAGATAAATAAAGATAACCAAGAATTAATTTATTCTTCAAAAGGGATAGAGTTTAGAGCAAGTTCAGAAGAAAATGGAGTTGTTTTATTAGACGAACAGCAATATTTAGTCATTTTAGATAAAGATCATAAAGTTGTTACAAGGCTAAAAGCCGACGATTTTGTTTTAGAGTCAGATTTGGATTATCCAGAGTCCCCAGGATTTAAATTGTTGGGCTGGTCTTCAGACGGAAAATATTTTTTCTCTGATTTAATTTTTGCGAATCAACCAACTCTATTAAAAATTAATGGCGAGACGGGTGATGTCCAGACATTTAGTTTACCCGTTAATTCACTGACTCGTGATTTTGCATTTAATACTGATACTGAAAAATTAGTTTATGGTAATTATCCAATACTTTTAGACGCGAATGATCAAGAAAAATACGATAGTGAACCTCAGGAAATATATCTCAAAGTATACGATATCACGACAGGAGATATCGTTGACATAGATCAAAAGCAATATGGAGATTATGAGCCAAGGTGGGGAGATAATGGTGAATTGTATTATTATGACAATGAAGATAGAAGAGTAGAGGATGAATCTTTCATCTAGCAACACCTCTACACCCCTGTTGATAACTCTCTTGACCACAGCCTGATCCTTGCTACACTTAAATTAGGAAAAAGGGCGTCCTCCGCCGTTGGCGGATGGACGTTTTTGTTTTGTACTTTTTATTAAAAAAAGGGGAAATAAAATGAATCCAAGCCAAGCTATGATTGATGAATTTGGGCTAGTTTATGTAAAAGTGGGTGAGGTGAGTCTGGGTACAGTAAATCCTATTTCTTGTCAGTTCGAAGGTTTTCGTCACAATGAAACACCTAAAAGAGTTTTCACTGCCGGCAATTTTTGGATTTCAAAATGGACAGTAACAAATCAGCAATTTGAGCTTTTCAAGCCTCAACATTTGCGTTCTCATCTTTCAAGTCGTGACCAATCACCAGTTGTAAATGTGACTTATCTTGATGCTTTAGATTATTGTCAATGGCTGACTGATAAATTCAAATTAGGAATTTTTGATCTGCCGACTGAAGTCGAGTGGATTCGGGCTGCTTCACCCAGCAACTTTCCTTATCCGTATGAGACAGACGTTGCTGATCCAGTTCTAGCTAACACTTTTCAGCATGAGCTGAGGGACAAGGCTGGTGTCTCAATTCAGGGCATACAAGAAGTAGACAAAGAACTTTACAAGCATCCTTTGGGCTTGGTTCATATCACTGGTAATGTTTTGGAAATTACTAAAGGTTGGTATTATGCCCCAGGTCACTTTGATTCTGCAACTGATGGTGCTTACTACATTGCTAAGGGTGGTGATATTAAGCATTGCTCACTTTCAGGAGGGGTACAGCCACGTTTTATAAATGATGTAGCTATTCGCTCAGAGACAATTGGTTTTAGGTTGATATGGCGACCAAGTTAATTTTTAGGGGAAAGTAATTTCCCCTTAATAAAAATTTATGAAAAATATAATACAACAATTAAAAAATAAACCTATTTTGTCGACGCCAGGTTTTAAGTATTTGGATTATTGGCAAAACAAAGCTTATTATCAAGAGAATTTTATAAATACCTTAAGTATTCAAGAAAATCGTTCATCAAATGAAAAATTGCTCGATGTAACAAGTCTAGGAATAAAAAGTGAAAATTATTATTTTAAGTTTAAAACTAAGCTTGAATCTCTGGACTCAAATCTAAATATAGAAAATAAAATTTTTTTAAGAAGTTCTGTTGCTAATAGTTTGGCTAAAATTGATCAGGTCTTAAGTCAATTTGATTTATGCTTATTCTTAATGAGCGGTTATCGTTCACTAAGATTACAACAAACTATTATGGATTTTGTAAGTAAAAAAGAAAATGGTCAGGATTTACAAAATATGTTGGCTAGTCCAAATTATCATCTGCCTCATGCTACTGGCGCTGCTTTTGATCTGGAGATTATTGATTTAAAAACCAAAAAAATTATCCCAACCAAAACAGACTTAGGCTATGAGAGGTATATTTTAGAAAAAAAGAAAATTTTAACCTCAGCTGAAAAAGAGGTTAGAGATAATCGTCGTTTAATTCATCACTTATTAACTTCAGATAAGATTTTGGATCAAGCGGAAGTTTTTATTGCGCATCCTTTTGAATATTGGCATTATTCAAGATTTGAAAAGTTAGCTGCTTTTTTTAGTGGTCAAGAAAATTATCCGATAATTTACCCACATGTTAAAGAGTCATAATAAAAATTTTAAAATAATCCATAAATCTTTTCAAACTACAATTAAAAAGCCTGTGGTTGTTTTTGGATTGTCTGCTTACAAAAATAAAAAAGTAAAAGTAGAATTTTTGCCCAGTAAAAAAGATACCGGCATAGTTTTTGAGTATAATGGTACAAGAATTTCAGCTTCAATAAAAAATATTGTTAAAAGTCGCTATCACACAACTGAAATAAAAAAAGGCCAAACAAATATTTTAACAATTGAGCATGTTATGGCAGTGATGGTTGGTTTTAAAATAGATAATCTTATTGTTAAATTGCAGGGGGATAATCAATTGCCCATGTTTGATGGGAGTGCAAAGATTTTGAGTGAAAAATTTATGGAAGCAGGTATTAAAAAATTATCAGCAACTAAAAAAATTTATAAAATCGAAAAAGAAATTATTTTTACTGATAAGGATTCAGGCTCAATAATATTAGTTAGACCAGCTCAGATTTTTTCAGTGCAAGTGATTATTGATTTTTCTAATTTTTTGGGTTTGCAAAAAGCCAGTTATACAGCTAACAATAAATTTATTTTTGCTAGAGAGATAGCACCTGCTAGGACATTTTTTATAAAAAATTATTGTCAAAAAGAATACAACAAGATTAGAAAAAATATTGTTAGTTTGCCGGAAAAAATGAAAAAATCTACAATTATCTCTTATAATCATAAAAAATATTATACCAAGCTAAGATTTACTAATGAGCCCGCCCGACACAAGCTTTTGGATTTTATGGGAGATTTGGCCTTAGCTGGGGTAAATTTTGAAGGAGATTTTTTTGTTTATAAGCCGGGACATAGTTTTACCCAGCAATTTTTAAAGGAATACTTAATTTAGCGTCGCCCCGCACCGGCTGGTGCAGGGCGACGTCTCTAAATACCTGTGGACAACTCCCTTGACCATGAGCTGATCCTTGTTACAATTGAATTAGGAAATTCACCTACGCCTTTCTGGCTTCGGTGGACAAGGGCGTCCGAACGTGTTTTACGTTCAGGACGTTTTTGTTTTCCTAAATTGGTTTGTTCTTTACAACCTGTCAGACGAAAGGGGAATACCATGAAAACTCTGACACAAATTGCGGTAGTGGTGGTTCTATTTACTTTATTCGGTTATATATCTGTGGGGATCGCAGACGATAGTGTGATGGAAGGCAATATTCTTGTCGATTTAAATGAAGTTAGTGAGAACATTGATATCGACGATGAGTCTATTTGTTACGTTAATGATGATTTATTCTTTGAACAAGAACAATTCAAGAGTAAATCTTGCTCATGGCAGGGAGCTACAAGATACAATAGACAACTCACCGAGTCCAAAGGATATAGATATAGGGGTAGTAATGGTGAATATCATTATGCAATTTATTTCACTGTTTATGCTGACGCTAATTGCTATGACAAGGATCTTGACTGGTGGGTGTCTCATGTTTCACCAACACATGGTCATATCAATGGTTGGCTGCTCATGCTTTACTCCAACAATAATTATTGGAACGGAAATAACTGGGTAAAAGACGTTGTGCTTTTAGTTCCAACATCATGGTGGTATTATTATTGGCCTATGTCGAATAGTTGGAAGGCTGATAGATTCATCCTAAGGTGGAATAGAGATAGAGTCTCTGGTTGCTGCGATTAAAAAAAAGAGGGCGATGAAAAATTCGCCCTTTATTAAAATTAATAAATAATTTAATATTAAATTATGAAAAAAAATACAAAACAAAAGATAATCAGAAATATTTTTGTAATATTTGGGATAATTGTTTATGTTTTCGTGATTTATGCTATTGTTCAGGTTTTTAGATACAATCTTACTACACCAAAATATGTTTCAGTTAGAGCTAAATTTAAAAACGAAGAAATTTTGATAGATATAGATCCTAAGTTAGTTGTTGAAAAAGGTTTTGGATCTTTGACCGAAGTAATATTGAGTTTTTATAATGATTCTACTGAATCCTGTTTGATTAAAGTTACAGACCAAGATAGCAATCAAATAATATTTGAAGAAAATATAGACACAGATGGCTATGCCCCCGGCCCTTTTATCGATGGCAAGAAAGTTGAAATAGATTTTTGTGAACACAAAAAAATAATTAATACTCAAAATAATAAGATGGAGCTTGTTAATATTGAATAAAAAGTAATTATTATAGGATTTACATCACTCAAAGATTATCTGAAAGGGAAGACTAGCGACGTCTCTAAATACCTGTGGACAACTCGTTGACTAGGTGATTCATTTACGCTAAAGTTGGGTTAATAATATATAAACATTGACCCAATGCATTATCTCTTATTCATTGTCGGTTTGCTAAATATCTCTTTGGGAATTTTTGTATTAGCCAAAAATCATAAAGCAACAGCCAACCGGCTGTTTTTTGGTTTAGCTATTTTACTTTTTCTATGGTCAGAGTTAATAGCAGTTTATTTTTTAGTAGAAAATGGAGTAATTAATATTTCAAATTATTTTTATTTAATTAATGATAGATTGATATTTTCCGTTTCATCATTTATACCATTATTTATTCTTTTATTTTCTCTAAATTTATTAGAAAGAAGAATAAAATTATACAAAAAAATAACATTAATAATGTTGTTTTTTATTGTTTCTATTATTTCTTTTTTTACATCTCACAGCGTGAATTTGGAGGGAATAATAGAATATAATAATATGATCTATTATATTCACATAACATTTTTTTCGTTTTTTTATATTTTATCAATTTATTTTTTATTTATAGATTGTATCAAAAGCATAGGAGTAAAAAAACAAAAGATTAAATATTTTTTAATTGGATTTATAATTTGTTTTATTGTTGGTATAGTTCCAAGTGGGATTATACCTACTATTTATAAAGAGATGTCTCTCACCTGGGTTGGGCCGGTTGCTACATTTATTTTATTGTGTTTCGTTACTTATTTAATAGTTAAATATAGGTTTTTTGATATTAAAGTAGTGTTAAGGAGGGGGTTGGTTGTTGGGCTTATATTGTTTATCTATGCCGTGGCAGCTTTAATAATTGGTTTAGCTATTAGTGGTATTGCTGAAGTTGGATTAAATTATCAGACTTTGATTATAATTTTTCTTTTAATTTTATTGACTATATTTACTATTCGACCATTAAAAAAGTCTCTAGATAAATTATTTCTCAAAGAATATTATGATCTGTCGGTGCAAATGGAAAATCTAAAGTCAGAATTTGAAGCTGAGAGCACCCTAGAAAAATTAGCAATTAGAGTGGCTCAAAAATCTCGTGATGTTCTTGAAATAGAAGATGTGTATTTCTTTGTTTATAATCAAGAAAAAGATAAGTATATTACCCAATTTCCAAGATTAGGCGAGGTTATTTTTTCTTCTGATGATTATTTGGTCAAAGCTTTTGTCGAAGCTAGGAAAATAATTGTCGAAAAAGAAATTAATTATGTAATCCAGGAATTTTCTGAAAAGAAAGAATTATACAAATCTGCTAGAAAAGTAATGAAAAAGTTAGGGATTGAAGTTTTGATCCCTCTTACCTTGGGTGGTAAGTATCTGGGTGTTTTGGGTTTTGGCAAGCAAATAGACAGGGATCTATACTCTCAAGATAAATTAGATAGATTGGAAGATTTTTCTAAGAAGTTATCAGTGGCTTTAGCGGGGGTGACGGAGTATGGGAGAACTGTGGATCGAATTAAAAATGGGTTTGACAAAAATATTTAATTATTTTATGTTTATAGCAATTAAATTGTAAAATAATTCTAATGATTGATTCAACGAAGAAGGTTGACTACAGTATAGAGTTTGCTCATATTTATACAAATGAGAGTTTTTCTCAAGAACATATCAAAGCCGTTGAGATACTAAGAGAAAAAGAATTAGAATTGAAGGATAAGAGGTTGTCATATGTTAAGTTGGTTATGATAGATAATTACAATCCATCAGATCATATCCTAAATATAGATAATTTTTTTCAGGATTTAAAAAAAGTCGGTGGAAATTCAGATGCTTTTATATTTGAGGCAGATCTCGTGCAATATAAAGATTTTGCCTTAGATCTTATGTCAAAAAGACACGAGAATAGCTACCGTAAATATATTAAAGAGAATGGAAAAATACCATGCTCTTTTTTGATCTATGTTTGGTATATGATAAGACTCGGTATAATTGAAATAAAAGTTGGTTCACAAATTCATCTACTGAATAAAGATTTGAATACGATAAAAGGAGAAAAAATAATAAATATATTACCTGAGAGATATAAGAGTGTTGAAAAAAAGGCTATGGAAGCGATTAAGAAGAGTGATGTAAATGAGAAAATATTAAACCATATTGAGACAATATATTATTAAACTTGACAAAATAATTAAATAGAGTTATAGTGTCATATCGATACTATTATTTATTTGGAGGGTGAATTAATGTACCTTTATAATATATGGAAGCATTTTTTTAACTTTGTTAAGAAGTGGAAAATTTTGCTTTTTCTCATCGTTTTGGGTTATGTACTTACAGATCTGATCATTGGAGCTACAAAAGATAACACTGGGTATAGTCCTAAGGTATTCTTTTTGCTTCTGGTGATTTGTGAAGTTGTATTTAACATCGGCATTGTCTTAATGCTTGCCGGATCAGGTGTTTTTAAAAACTGGAGGGATATTATCCATTTCAAGTTTGAAAACATAAGATTCGGGAGTAAGATTACTTGGGTAGGTTTTCATTTAAACAGACTGGCTGCTTTGGCGCCGTTTTTTTACCTGTTGATCACCGGGCATAAGTATTTGCCACTTCACATAATCTTTTTCATCGTTGTAGATATAGTGGTTACATTCACTGTCTACTTCGAGGTTCGGAGGAAAATAAATGAAAATGATCATCCGTAGTGCTAATGCTTCTGATGTCGAGGGTATAGTTGAACTTGATCGGAGGGTCTGGGCTTCTTATCCCACGACTCAAGAATGCATCAGATCGAGAATCGAAATTTTTTCCGAGGGAAATTTTGTTGCCTTAATCGGTGACAGGATCGTTGGATACGCATGTTGTATGTTGTTTAATAAAACCGAAGAAAGTCTTACGTGGGATCAATTGACCGAAAATGGAACTACCAATAACCACGATCCTAACGGTAGAGATTTCTTCGGAGTTGCGTTGACCATTGATCCCACTGTTCAACAGAAAGGGATTGGGACAACGTTGCTGATTGAACTTGGTACCGTAGTCGTTGGCCGTGGTATACGATATGCATATCTGGGATCCAGAATTCCTCATTTTCACAAACACCAACTTGAGTTTGCTGACCCTCTTGCTTACGCAAACTCAATAGACAAGAACGGAAAGTCGATTGATCCTGAAATCAGATTTTACAGAAGAGCTGGTTTTGAGGTCGTGTCCGTTGTGAAAGATTACATCAATGATTCAGAATCTCTGAATTATGGGGTAATAATAAGGACCACAAATCCTTTCCTTTTACTCCACCTGCCTCAGTTTACTTTTCTACTTCCTGTCTACAAAAAGATTTGGAGGTGGTTGGGTCTCAGGCTTTACTCCTAAATTAGGAGGATGTTCTTTTGACCGCCTGGGTTCTTCCGGGCGGATTTTTTTTGTGTTATAATAAAAACATGTATATAGATATTGTTCTCACGGTCATTGTAATATTTGTGTTGTTGTTTTTGTGTTTCATTATTTTAAGAAAGAATTGGAAAAATTATTCCAATCTGTTTTTTGTTATATTTAGCTTTATTCTAACAATTTGGATTACTGCCATAACTATGGAAGGGTATATAAAAGATCCTAATATCTTAAAAATTGCTGTATTTGCTGATTTTATTTGTGGAATTTTATTACCTTTTTTCTTTCTCCTTTTTGCATATTTTTACAAAAAGAAGGATAAAATAAATACTATTTTAATTTTTGTATTAACGATTTTTCCTTTTATATTTATTTTAATTACTTTGTTTACAGAAAGAGTGGTTTCAAGTTTTAATATTTTAGATAGAGGCATAGATGTTGAGTCTGGTAACCTTTATTTTTTATATGGAATCCTTTTAGCCTTATATATGTTTATAGGCCTTGGAATATTAATACGTAAATATTTTAAATCAACAGGAATTGATAAATTACAAATTAGATATATTATTATTGGGTTAATTTTAATGACTTTTTCAATAATAATTACAAATTTGGTTTTACCTAGATTTTATACATCACCTAATTTTATCTATTTAGTGCCAAAATTAGGAGCATATAGTATTTTATTGTTAATTGCAACATCCACTTACTCCATCATCCGCTATCGTTTGATGGATATCCGTCTAATTATCACTCGTTCTCTTATATATGTCATTCTAGTTGCTGTTATTACCGGAGCATTTGTGTTTGTTTCCTTTTTTGCCACTAGCTATTTTGGAGAGCAAGTTGGATGGGCGAGGATTGGTATTGCCGGGGTGGGTGCTTTGTTAGTAGTTTTATTGATAGATCCTTTAAAAAAGCTTTTAGCTCGAATTACTGATAAGATCTTTTTTAAAGGTAAGATTGACTATCAGCAGTTATTGCGAAATTTATCAGATATTATTAATCGCGAGATTGAGCTTGATAATTTGATTTTTAGCCTAGCTCGCGCTCTGGGCAAGGAGTTAAAAATAAAAAATGTTAAATTTTATTTAAAAGATAAAAATAATTGTTTTTCTGATCTTGAAAATATTTGTCAAGAAGGTTTACAGCCACTCCTAAGGCTAATAAAAAGAGATCAAGAGGTTGTAGTTTTGGAAGAATTAGATCGAAAAATTAGCGATCAAAATGATGAAAAAGAACGTAAGTTTTTAGAAAAAGTTCGAAAATTATTAGAAGAGAGAAATTGGTATTTAGTCGTGCCTGTTTTTATCGAGGAGCAAGATCTAAGTGCCTTGATAACTATGGATCGCAAATTATCTGGAGATCTTTTTAGCAACGAAGATCTTGGTTTGTTTGAAGTTTTAGCTCCACAATTTGCTTCAGCTTTAGAAAAATCCAAGCTTTACCAAGAGACTTTGCAATTTAATATTACTTTGCAGGAGGAGGTTGAGAGAGCGACAACTGACTTGAGAAGAGTGAATCAAGAATTAAAAGTATTAGATCAAGCTAAATCTGATTTTATGAATATTGCCTCACATCAGTTGCGAACTCCACTTTCGGGAATTATTGGCTATTTATCTATGGTTATGGATGGTGACTATGGCAATCTTAAAAAAGACCAAAGGAAAATTATTGAAGGCGTGTTTACAGCTAGTCGTAGACTTTCTCGCTTAGTTGACACTTTTTTGAATGTTTCAAGGATTGAGGCTGGTAAATTTATTTTGAATCTTGAAAAGGTCGATATGGTGGATATTATTGAAGCAGAAATAAAAGAAATGGTCTTTAATGCTCGTGACAAAAAGCTTGAACTAAAGTTTGTAAAGCCAAAGGAAAAAATGCCGATTGTTAATGTTGATGCTGATAAGGTTAAGGACGTGGTTATTAATTTGATTGATAATGCTATTAAATATACCCAAGAAGGTGGGGTTTCTATTTTTATTGAAAAAAGAAAAGAGGATTTACATGTTTATGTCCAAGATACTGGAGTAGGGATTGCCAAAGGTCAGGCTTCTAAACTTTTTAACAAATTTGTTAGAGGTAAGGGGATTGCCAAGATTCAGCCTGATGGCTCAGGTTTAGGATTATATATTGCTAAGAGGATTGTTGAGGCGCATGGTGGTGAGATCTGGGTCGAGTCTGAGGGACTGGGTAAGGGCTCAGCTTTTAACTTTACTATTCCTCTAGATGAAAAAAAGATTGATAAACAATACTTATCAAAATAAATAATTAAAAAATACTTTAGCGACACCGCTTGAGTATTTTTTGTTTATAGTTAGCCATTTTCTTATTGAGGCGTCGCGAAAGTCATGTTGACAACTTGGTTGACACATATATTTTGATTGTTAAGATTGATTTGAGATGTCTATTCGTGTCGTGCGAATGAAGCGTCTTTTGCTCTTTAACTTATATCGAAAAGGAGTCTCAAAATGAAAGACAGTGAAATCAAACAAGGGCAAGTTCCTTTTGTTCTGCAGTTTGCGGAGGAACTCCCGACTGTGGGCATGGCAGGAGTGACGATGTACAACAGTGGTGGTACGACTGGCGGTGGTCCGTCTAGCGAAGATGCCAATATGGACACCGATTGAAAATCATTCCTGGGGGAAGATCTAATACTGATCTCCCCCAGGGATAAAAAAAGGAGTGTAGTTATGATTCTCGTTGTTTCTCAAAAGGAAGATTACCACGTTGATTATTTGTTAAAAAGGATTAATGATCATCAAAAAAAATATTTGGTTAGACTAAACACAGAAGATTTTCCAGAAAAGGTAAAAATTTCAGTTGGATTTAAAGAGAGAACAATGACTATTGATGATAGGGTCTGTAATCTAGCTGACATTAATTGTGTGTGGTATAGAAGGCCAGCAAAATCTATTGGTAGACATCTTAGAAGTGGACCTGAAAAACAGTATGCTATCGATGAAAGTTGGTATTTTTTACTCTCCATTTGGGAGGAGATGAATTGTGGGTGGGTGAATAAACCATCAGCCATAAAAAATGCTAGCTATAAATGGGAACAGTTAAATCGTGCTAGAAGAATGGGATTTATTGTTCCTGAGTCATTGTTTACCAATAACTCTGTGGACGCAGATAAGTTCAGACTTTCACATTCTTTAGTGATAGCAAAACCAGTTCATACTGGACACTTGAGGATGGATGATGGTAAGTATAAAATGATTTATGCTTCCCCAATTTCACTAGATGTCGATCTATCGAACGTTTCCGCTAGCCCTGTTATTTTTCAGGAATATATCAAAAAGGAGCTGGAACTAAGGATAACTGTCGTTAATAAAAAGGTCTTTGCTTGTGCAATCTATTCACAGACAACAGAAAAAACCAAGTATGATTGGAGACATTATGATCTCGATAATACTCCTCATGAAGTTTGGGAGTTGCCAAAGGCAATAGAAAAAAAATGTATTAATCTTGTTAAGTCGTATGGATTAATTTATGGGGCGATAGATATGATACTTACCCCTGCTGGTGAGTATGTATTTTTAGAGATTAATCCTAATGGTCAATGGGTTTGGATAGAAGAAATGACTGGTCTACCTATATCCGGGGCTTTAATCGAATATTTCTATTCTGGGAAGTGAAGACTTCCCTTTTTTATTTAGAGTTTTTAATAATTTCCTCTAAATTTTTGATTAATTGCTTATTAATTTTCAAATTTTTTGGTAAAAGATCTAAAGATATTTTGGCATTATTTGTACATATATTTATTTTTCCCTGTTCTTTATAGATTTGTGCCAAATTATAATAACCTATCCAATTATTTGGATTTTCTTTTATAAAAATCTCGTAATATTTTATAGCCTTTTTATTTTCTCCCAGTTGTCGATATGAATTAGCAAGGTCAATGTTATATCCTGGGTAAGAAAATAGCTTGTTAGCATGATTATAGAATTTTATTGCTTGTTTTATTTTACCCATGTGAAGCGAGATTGTTGCCAAAAGATGAATGTTTTTTAAAGATTTATCTCTAGAATAGAGATATTCCGTTATATTTAAATTTATATTATTTAACTTTTTGAGATTATAATTAAAGCTAGAGGCAATATGCTGATCTAGGTCGTAGGCAAGATTATATAGATTGTCATTTGTTACATTTTTTTTATTAATTATCTCAATCAAAGATTTAATTTTTTCATCATTTTCAAATTTTTCTAGGTTAGATAAAATTTTTTGAATTAGGTTATCCATTTTTTTTGATTCTTAATTATGCAATATAATTTTAGCATAATTTACAAATTTTTTCTTGTTTAAAAATAAATTAAAATATAGTATAATTAAATTAAACAATATTTATCAAAATAAAATATGCCAGGAGGGGAAAATAACTTTAATCCACAAGCAGTAGCCAATGAAAGGGCTGGTGATTTTTCTGAGCAGATTCCTGAGATTTCAGTAGAAGATTTAGCAAATCAATTTGACAAAAATAATAAAGATTTAAAGCAAGCTTTGGTTGATAAGCCCGATTTGTATGAAAGGCTTAGCCAAGATTTTGTTTTAAGTGAAGCTGAAAAGCAAGAACTTTAGGGAGAAGTTCGAGAGTTGGAAAATGAACTCTTGTGTGAGCGGACTGATTCGCTAACTGGTTTATTGCGTCGAGATTTGTTTTATAAAGGGTTGGGCAAAGATTTTAC
>Ga0075116_10000098_pt1 | contig 39460 bp, 80 predicted proteins | sample AntAceMetag02UKC_FD_69786 | JGI IMG/M metagenome (GOLD analysis project Ga0075116, IMG submission 69786) | Saline lake microbial communities from Ace Lake, Antarctica- Antarctic Ace Lake Metagenome 02UKC | ecosystem: Environmental > Aquatic > Non-marine Saline and Alkaline > Saline | place...
TCCTTGTTGGATATAGTCTGTATTTGAATGTCTTGAGCATTATGTTCTATCCATTCATTAAGTATTTGGCGCAGTAGTGCCGATGCAGAAACGCCACGATAGGCAGCGGCTATCCGTAAGACCTGATGTTGAGTTTCATCTAAATTATAATTGGTGCGCTTTTTCATGATAGTATCATTATACACCAATACTTAATGTTTGTCAAGTGTTTTATAACAGAAGGAGTAGGCGATTCCCCACCCGGATAAATCCGGGTGTCCCCTCGCCGCAGAAATTATGGTGAGGACAGCAGGGAGTCGAACCTTTCCGTCATAGCCGGTTGCCTGTCGCGCGAACTCGGATCGTCTATGCCGTCACACACCATGCTAAAGCCCCATAAAATACGCGGGTGAGGGATTCAAACCCCCTGTCTCCGGGGTCTAACCCCGACAAGCTATCTTTGCTCCATCCCGCCATGAATAGCAGCCCCTACCGCCTACGCGTTCACACCGCGCTTACGCCACCCAAATGGTAACGAGGTTATAATAGGACTTACCCGCTGTGTTTTCGAATCTCATCCAGCACCATGCCAACGCAAAAATCAAGGTCCACGCACGATTCCTTGATTTGGCCTAACAGCTTGATACCCTGTTCGGTTGTCAAGTCCATGTGAACATGAAAGCGCCCCTTGAACCAGACGCCGAGAAAACTACCATGCCCGCGAAACTCAACGCCATCACTGCCAAGATAATCATTGAGATATTCTGCTATCTTTTTGTTAGTGCCAAAAACTTCACCATCTGCCATCTTCACTCCACCATTCCAGCGTCAGCCTGTCCTCGGTCATCACCGCGTAGGGATAACCATACTCAAACTTTCGCGTCCACGTCCCGCAGTCAAGCCCGATAATCCCATCACGGCTTGCAACATGCGGCAAGTGATCGTGACCGTGTATAAAAGCATTGCAGCCAAGCTGAGAAGCAAGCCCAAAACACGCATCATCTATTGAATTGACCTGCCCTATCACTTTGGACCATAATCGCCCAAGAACATCATCGGCCCCCTGCCAGCCGTGCCGCTCAACCCAACCAGCTAGTCGAGTCACTATCTGTCCGATGCTCGCATTGCCGCGATTGAAATAATCAAACTTATCGCCGTGCAAGACTAACGCCCGCCACTTGCCGTACTCGATAACATACACAGGGGGCAATATCGTGAACCCCAAAGCCGCCAGTGCGCCTATGTCGCGGTCGTGGTTCCCCGGAAGTAGCCAAAGCAGGTTACGGTCTGCGTATATCGCGCAGAACAATTTATGATATGCTTTTATAATGCACTCAAGCGGCGTCTCTAATGACAGGAAATCACCAAGCACAATTTTGATGTCCGGTGCGTAGAATTCCATAAATGACAGAAACGGCTTCTCGGCGTGCCAGCCGTCGTCGGCAACAGACTTGTCTTGAAAATGTAAATCGCTAGTAAAAATATACATGAAAAGGAAACCTATCTATCGTCAAGTCTGCGGGCAAGTCCAAAACACGCTGAATATATCTAATCGTTGACTCGCCCGACTGCTTGACTCTAAGCCCTTCCTCGCACCCACACACCCTACCTCGGCTATATTTGCCGAAAAAATCTTTTATGGTAACGACTCTTCTGAATAGTCGTCTTCAGCATCCTGCCCTACAACCAAGCCCACCAATACGTGCTTGTCATAGAACCGGCTCTCTTTCTTGAAAAACCGTTTCGCCGCATTCTTTGCTACGGTTTTATAATACCGCTCTGTATGACCGTCTTCGGCTTCTAACAGCGCAATATATATCTCCTGAATAACATCATCGAAGTCTTGCGGCCTCGTAATGCACTCAGCTTTTGCCACCATTTGAACTATACTTTCATGTTTCAATACATCTTCCATAGAAACTCCTTCTACTCTATAAGGGTGTTTTTGCCTCCCTTTTTAGACAACAAAATAACACATTTCATCGTATCACCACCGTTTTTTCTTCCTGCCGCCGTAAATAATAAAATGCAAACGCCGGAATCTGGCGATTAAGTTTATGAATTTGCCGACTCACATTCCGCTGATACGTTCCACAATAGCCCGCTACTTCTGACTCCGTATACCCCGCAAGATATAGCATGACGACTTTCTGCTCCATTGCGGGCAGCCGGTCAGTCACTTGCAAGAATGTTAGTTTGCTATCTAAATCGCCCAACGCTGCTGACGTGAATACAATCTCGCGATAGCTTGCAGGCTTGCCCAGCTCCTTCGCGTTCTGCTTTGTGATAAAGACTACATTTTGTTCCACGAGCTCTCCTTTGGTTTATTTTTGTGATAACTCTAGCTCTGGCTGTGACTGTGCCTCTACTATACGCTGTCTGGCTATCCCGCAAGCCCTCTCGCTTATGTCTACACCAATCCACTTCCGGCCCAGCTTCTCCGCCACCGCCGCCGTGGTGCCAGAGCCAACGAAGAAGTCAGCCACGATGTCGCCTTCGTTGGAAGAGGCTTTGATGATTCGTTCCAACAGGGCTTCGGGTTTCTGCGTAGGGTAATTTTCGCGTTCAGATGCCATGGCGTTTATTGTTGCAATATACCAAGTATCTGAAGGAAGAGTTTTCTCGCGTGGAATATCACCATCCTTCCCTTCTCTATGATGGACTAACGCACCTTTATATTTGACACGATCTCTTGCAGAATCACTCATAAGTTGATGGTCGTCCAATACATCCAAGCAATTGAAAATCCATCGCCTGCCTTTCGTGTAGAAAAGTATCATATCATGCTTCTTATTCCACGCTTCTCTTCCACGACCGCCCCACAAATACCACCAGATGATTTCACTTCGCAGATTCTCCTTGCCGAACGCTTCATCTAGAGCTAGACGGATTAGCGAATTCACCCGCCAATCACAATGCACATAAATACTACCGTCCTCGGCCAGTATTCGGTACATTTGTTCTAGCCTATCAAACAACCAGCGCAAATAATTCCGCGTGCCAATGTCATGGGGGATAATTGGTAATATATCGTCAATGCGGTTTGCAGGATAGTCAAGGGTTGACCATTTTGGCATACCGAAGAATTTAGAATCCCCATCGAAACCGAATGGCGGATCAATGTAAATTAGGTTTATGCTCTCCACCGGAACCCCCGCCATCACATCAAGACAGTCCCCACAAATTATTTTATTCGTAAATCTTTCGATATTGCATCTCCTTTATGGCAAATAAAAAAGGCCACTGATCCCGACATCTCTGCCAGAACCAGTGACCTCAATTTGTTTCGCTGAGTTGTGATTCCCCGCGCACTGTAATCTACCATACAGGGGCGGTTAGTTTGATTGCTATTCAACGTCCGACACTTTAAGTATACCACAAATGACGGCAGAATTCAAGGCGATTTTGGCAGCACGTCCTTTCGCATTAAGTGTCTTTATATATCCGCAGCCCAACAGCTTCCTTTGGGCAATGATACTGCGCTCCCAAAAACTGCCTGTCTAACCCCTGTTTCATTTCTTCGTCTGATATTATAGTGTTAAACAATTCGGGGGTATATGCGCCTTCTATTTGCAATAACAATTGACGCGCCATTGCGGTTATTATCTCCAGCGCATTTCCCTTTGTCGTTATAGCTTCCGTACTGTACTCAATTGCCTTCGCACCTGTTTCAATAGATAGCTTAATTTTGTATTTCAATATCACCCTGATTTCCACCCCCTCCACATCAAATGTCTAGCATATATATTCGCCGCCCAATAACCGGCGTTGATGTCTGCGCTTGAATTCAACCATCACCCCTCCTCCCACATCTTCACCGCGTCAGCCTCGGTCATACGCCCAATCTCGATCTTGTGTTGATACCGCGAATCATCCCGCCAAGTATAACCGGCGGCGCGAAGTATCTTACTGAGCACCACTATTTCGTCATCTATCGACTGATCCTCCGGCATAATCATAGACTCGTTGGTGTCGCCTTCCCATTCAGCGGTAAACTCCAACCGCTTAAACCCCTTGTTTGCTGTAAGCCACTCAACAATATCACGGATTATATTACCAATACCGTTAATGTAACGCTCTCCGGGAATTATCGCAATTACTGCTTCATGTATCTGGGCGGCAAACTCATCTTTGGTGAATTTCCGCTCATGCATCAACTGCCAGTCTTCCCCTGAATCATAGCCATAATACCCGATATTGTAAAAGTACATTATTCCTCCTTCCTTGCTTCATCAAGCCGTATCAGCCGCCAGCACTCGACCTCTGCGTCCTGCGCCGCCGCAAGTGCCACCTGCGCCTTCTCGACACACTCCATACAGCGTTTCGTATCATCCTGTACCCGCGCATACCGCTCATCCAGATCCGCCCGCGTCTTCGCGTGTAAACCCTTTCCGCTATCTAATATTTGAGCTATCTGCTCTAGTGTCAATCTTCACCTTCCTTGCCGCGTATAGAGTGAGCGAATATCGTACCCAAGAGCATCCCGTAAGCCATCTCTGCCTCTTCCGCCCGCTCGTTGGCTTGCTCAAGCTGCCGTTCTAACCCCTTCGCATAGTCAACGGCATACCGGAACTTCTGCCGCCAAAGTGCGCCACTAAGCGCTTTTCGTTTCTTCATTCCGCTCCTTTTCTTCGATAGTAGGCCTCGGACACCTTCCCTCCATAAAAATATCAACAGCTAATGGAGGAAGATTACTTGTACGCGACTCACAAGAAATCTGTCTGTGCGCTGGCCGTATTTCCCCCTTCATCATAACGCGCGTCTCTCGTTGTCTTATCTTGCGTATCAACGTATAGAGAACCCTGAGAGCCATCCTGCTGGCCGCTTTTTCCGCGCGTATTGCCATGTATTTTAACCGCAGTTTAATCATCACCGCTCCTTTCTCAAACCCTCATCGGCATAACCACACACTCTTGCCCGCCTTCATCTTTCGGCGTCATTCGCTTTCATAAGGTTAAAGCCCCCACATATGATTATCCATGATATTCTTTATCCGCTCCGTCCAGTGCGGATCCTCCATTGGTATTACCCCTCCATGGCAAACAATATCGCCTGACGGCTCAACCAGTTCCAGATATTTCTTGAACGACGCCGAACCCGTGTCTATCGAGACAATATAGGCGTCTCGCTCGGCATCATATAGCACGGCACCAAACGTATCCCACAATAGCGACTTGCATGGGTGTAAGTCGTCTAAATAGAATCTTGTAATCCCTTCACTTACAGGAAAATGGGCAAGCAGCGGTACGTGAGTCAATCTCGGATATGCTTGACGAATACGACTATCTATTTTATCCACTTTCACCATACACTTCTCCGCCGCTCCCTTTGCTATCGCTTCCGCCCGCTCTCTGATAAAGTCATCAACGGGATTCTGGATACTCATACCCGCAAAATGATTCCCGTCCTTATCGGTGAGAATACATATCGTCATCGCGGGCGTGTGCGTCACCACTCGATGAAACACGACCGACTTAGTATTTCTGTCCACCCGCTTCCCCCACCAATACTCTTCAGACACTATTTTATCCTTAACTTGCTCGTGAAACTTTTGCATTAGTTATCTCCTTTCGTCATGTTTTACTACCATGACTTGCTGTCTGCGTCAGCCACGTCAAAACGTATGCCATGCGAGATAGCTCTGTATTCGGTGTGACATTTAGGACACTCGACAACATTCCCGTGCGCTACTCCCTCTCCGCCAAACCTTGCCCTACACGAGCAACCTATCTTCCACCCACCGGCACTGAATAGCTCCGTCCACTTGAAGGCTTGCGTGAACTTGCCTTTATTATCAGCCATACTCAAATACCCGCCTTGTCCATTTCGCCCACCCAACCACTATAATCTTCCCATTCAGCATAGCCGCCCCTTTCACAGAAGACAAATACCGCACAGCCTTCGCAGGAACTTTCTGGATAACCTCCCTTGTATCCATCATAAGCCATGCAAACATCCTTCAGTATTGCCATGAATTTGGTCACATCCGCGCCAGACATGCTATGCTTTGAAAATATCTGTTGAATCTCGTCTATCAAATCAATCACGCTCCTTTTATCAATACAAAAATAGGTTTTCCTTTATGAACCATTCAAATATACCCCTTTGGATTTCTCCCATCCTGATCTTGTTCTCCCTTTTCAGAGAAAACCTTCCAGTCGCCACCTTTAGAATATCAAGCAGCTCTTTCTCCGTCTGCGTTACCGCACTTCCACTGTTCTTTTGCAGCGCGTCAACGAGAGGCGTCATCTCCTTGACTTCTGCCGCCGATATCGACTCTTTAGCCTCGCGCTCCTTCTTAACCGCAATATACTTGAGATAGCCGCCTTCTTCCATATCGATAATGATGTCGCCCACGCCAAGCCCCTCCATCGCCGTATCTGCCGGGACATTCGCCGAACTTATGTCTTTGCAAAATCCCGACCAATCGCATCCATTCAGGAAAAACCTCACATGCCCGATGTAAATCTTCGTATCCATTCTCAATTACGCTCCTTTCACTCCACGACATACCGCACTAGCCAACCCCGTTTCATGAAGCTATCGCGCAGTTTGTCAAACTTCTCATCATAATTTATCATCAGCGGCAACGTAACGCACAATTCCAGCGTTTCGCCACCCGTCATCCAGTCGAATGATAGGTAAAATATACCGGCGGCCTGTAGCTCCATAGCTGTCTGCGTGTCGGTTATCGGCGGCTTGTCTGCAAGCAAACATTCCACCTGTTGACCTAGAGACTCCCTTTCTGATACGCCTTCTCGATAACCCACACTAAAGCCCAAAAGCAAACTTCCGGCTATCATGCAAATGATACCAATTGCCGTCCATAACGATCTCAGATTACCCGTCATCCCAAATCACCCTCCCTTCTAAAACGGTATATCATCATCCGCACCGTCGCCAGCTTTCTTCTTCCCGCCCAAGAACTGCACACGGTCGGCAACCACGCTCAACTTACTATGCTTCTGCCCTTCCTTCTCCCACGAGTCGAACTTAAGTCGCCCCTCAACAAATACCGCCCGACCTTTCTCGAGATAATTCGCGCAGTTCTCAGCCGTCTTATTCCATGTCGTTATGTCAATGAAGCAGACCATCTCGTGCTTTTCGCCGTCCTTGTCGGTGTAGGTCTCATTCACGGCAAGTCCGAAATCGCACACAGGCGCACCGGAAGGAATATATTTCAGTTCCGGGTCGCGGGTTAAGTTACCGATAAGAAACACTTTGTTCAGATTTGGCATTTAGCTCTCCTTTTCTGTTACCAAAAACGGTGGGTAGTTACATTGGAAGCCAGCCGCCCCTTTGTGTCCACCACCGCGCTTGCCGTTCCATTCGTATTCCTTCGCTATCTCAGATACATCAATGTCGGGCTTGTTGGAATACAGCGATACTGTCCAGCATCCGTTCTTGCCTTCATAAGAGAACGCCAACCAGACATCCGCATCAGGTTCTATAACTTCAAATGGCTCACTGCCCCTGAAATAGTTGGACGCATAGCATTTATAGCCTTCAAAGTCTACCCAGAAACCGTTTGTTTCAACGATAGACGCCGCCTCGCCTTCAAATGCAGCACGAATTACCCTGCCGTTTCTGAGCGTATCGCTCAAGGTATTCTCAACCCTTAGCCTATCTCTCCAGAAAGACAAGTTATCAGGACTCTTATCTATACCCTTCAAACCATAGTATAAATCCCGCGTTGTATCGCCATACTCAAATCTCCATACATCTCTATCCGCAATGAGCTTCACTATCTGAGGTATTTCGCCCCAAGTGTCAAAGTATCGCCATGTCAACTGACACGCCGCAACGCCACTCTGCCTGATACCTTTGATATTTCCAGCAAAGTCAATAAACTGGTCATACTTCTCAATAGCTGTCTTGTGGTGATCTATCCAAATTACATCTTCAGTTATCGCCAACAGTTCCGTCATTTCCTCTGGTTCGATTGAGTAATCAACGATATAAACTCTCTCATTATCTGCAATCGTATTCAATGGAAATTCATCACCATACTGACACTTTATAAACTCAATACCATCACACCTTTCAAATTTTCGGACAATCGCCGCCGCACACTTACCGTCATTATCGTTGTGATAAAAGACTTTCATTTCAAGTCTCCTTTCCCTTTGTAATTGTTGCAAACTTAATCATAGGCCGGAAAATTGCGGTTATATATTTGGGCTTTTCGGTGTTGCAGGTAAGCCCGCTTCTTTACACTTCTCCAGAAGGGCTTTCCCGTATCCATCCATATCTATCTCTATATAGTTAAATTTGCGCTCTTCACGAAGTTCCTTAATCTGTCTAACTACAGCGCCTAGCGCGGCCGAGCTTCGGTCAGCATCTCCTTCCACTAACACCGTCCGTTCCTTAACTTCGTATGCAACGTGAATCAGACTACCCAAAACGTTATTCGCAAGAACCGTTAATTTCCTATAATGTACGTTCATAATATCCCCTTTTCTATGGTGTCAGAATCGCTCTCACAACAGCGATCCCCTTTTCCAACTCATCCACAATCCGCATAGCCGTCTCCGTGACTTCCCAACTATCGTGAACGTTCCCTTTATCCATCACGGCGACAACCGGCTTCTGCCAACACTTTGCATATGCCAGTTCAGCAAGAGCGCCGCCGCTCTTGCACTGAACATCACCTTCAACAATGAAATTCGCCAGGATCGCATCACACCGCTGGACATTGAAGAACGCCCGCGCCGCTATCGCCTTCGGGTTATTCATGAGCGAGTCCGTGTACTCAGCCGCAAGCGCATCAACGCCCACGATATCGTCGCCAGCCAACGTAGGGATAGCCTTAATATGCGGCGGCAAGCTGTCAATGACGTGCTTCTGCCAGCCCCAGACGGCATCATAACTGCGCCCTAACATCGGGCAGACCAAATAAACTAAGTGTTCCAAGATTGTGTTCCTTTCAAAAATTGAATGTTATTTGTAATTGTTCCCACTCAAATTGCAACCTAAAGCTTTCGATGCTTCGGTCTTCCTTAAACGTGCCGCGCGTCCTTGCGTCCATCACTTCCAGCCGCTTCCAGAGCTTAGGGTAATACAGATATAACGCCCTGAGTTCCGACTCTCTTTGCAACGGGCAACAGAAGCACGACACGCGCTTGAAATGGTGATACAGACCGCTCCAATCAAAACCTTTCTCGTAACAACAGGCAAGGCAATCGGCTTCAGTCCAGCCCCAATCAACCAACGGATAACGCGCATTCGGTCGCTGTAGCTCCGCGCTGGACTCAATACGGCCAGCTTCATCGGCGGCAATGCCAATATATTCGAGGCATCCTTGGGCTTTCTGTTTCAGCATATTCAACTTCAACCGCGTACACCAGCGGCTATTAGGTCGCGCCCATCCATAGCCGGTCTTCTTCTCGCCGTTCCGGGCATTGACAATGTGTTCGGATAGCATGTGGTCAAATGACTGCTTGTATTTCAACCGAGTTATCTCCCGCCCGATATACCGCTCAACCTTGTCAACATGCTCAAGCAACTGCGGAAACTCCCACCCGGTATCGAAGAACAATATCTGGTCAACTGGCATGTTGAGTTCCAGCATACGCAAAAGCATTGCCGTCGAGTCCTTGCCGCCGCTGAATGATACGGAATGCCGTGTCAAATCTATGCTCCTTTCGCCTCAATCTTCCGTTCGTGAATCTTATCGCCAAATATCGCAAACATACGCCCTTCTTCTGTCTGCACTATCGGTATCTGCTGCACCTGAAACTCGCCGCCGGGGAATATTGTAATCGTGCAAACGCCCTGCTGCCAGTCTACGTGCTTTTTGTATGTCGCGTGCAGGTCACAGAGGCAGCCGCCCTCATACCCCACAAGCTGATGCTTTGCCTGTGTCTTGAAATGCGAGCCGAGCCGGTGAGTATGCCCCTGTATCAATGACACTCCCATATCTTCTACCAACGACTTGGCTGTATATGCGCTTTGCTTCCGTACCCTATCCCAATGCCCAACGATTATCTTCCCTAAATCGTATTCGCTCTCTTTGTTGACCGCTGGATTAAATACGATACCCAATTCTTCCAGCCCCAACAAACCGTCAATTCTGCTTTCGGCAAACCCAAGAAATGCGGGTGCATGTTTGGCTATATAGCTCAATATCCGCCAGTCATGATTGCCTTCATTGTATATATATTTCGCATTCGGAAAAGTCTCGCGCCAGAGCTTCAACTGTTCTTTCTTAGACTCAAGCTGCGCTTTCAGCTTTGGCGGATCTGGCTTAGTCTTGCAAAAGGCTGACACCTCGTAGCAATCGCACCCATCGCCATTATCAATAATTACATGCGGATTAAAATGTTTCGCTATTTCCAACGCCATGTCGAGTGCGTTCTGGTCATGGAAGTCGTGATGCGTATCACCATAGACAAATACCAGCTTGACTTCAGAAGCTTCCAGCTCTCGACCCTTGTCGTTAAAAACAATATTTCGCACTGAGTCAACAGACGTATCGAACCCGAACTCAACCTTGACCAGCTCGACTATATTGCGATATGTTGTACCTTCTTTTTTCAACGCACATATTCGCGCTTTCTCTTTATCAGTCCAGTTATGTGTCATACTTTCTCCTTTTCGTTAATTGTCAAACCAGAACACCAACCGCACAGGGTACTCAGCCGCTATAGCCTCCATCGTAGATAGAACTTTATCTAGTATTCTGCAACCTTCCAGCACAAGAAGGCGTAACGCCGCAACACTCACTTCGTCAAGCGTCAACCATGACGGCGTATGCCGGTCGGGGTCATTATACCACCAATCAGCAACTTCTATACTCATATCATTGGGAATACCTTTAGCTTCAATGACTGGCTCAATATCCGGCCTTCGAAGCGTCCCCGCCATGAGCGCAAAGAGTGTATAGCTCTGGTCAATATCTACTTCTTGAAAGAACTTCCACTTATCGCCGTCTTTGCGTTCCAGAAATGCGTGTATATCACAACCCATTCTCAATCACTCTCCTTCCATTTAACCAACAAGATATATACCCTCTATTTATTATACTGCATTTATAGGTAAAAGTCAAGCAAAAGGTGGCGGTCGAGCCTTCTCGATAGCTGCATCCTGCCAATTTTTATGCAACCCTTTTTGAACATCTATTTTGCCATGCACCTGTTCCAACTTCGCAACGCGACTTTCCATATCCAACGTCCGGTCTCTTGCCATATCAACCTCGCTCTCTATTTCTGTACCGAATGCCACACGAAGTCCATTATGATGTCGCTAAGATCGCCAACTGCCGTATCCAAATCAATCATTCTGCTTTGGATTTCCTTGAGCGTGTTAGTATCATCAGTACAGAAATCATTCTCGGTAACTTCATCCTCGATAGCTTCACACGCATCCTTAAGCAACTTTAACGCTCTTTCCAATCCTCTACCCATATCGACCTCACTTTCTTGTGTGCTATCACCCCAACAACCTCGTCTCAATTCAATTCGTCCAAATTCGCACCTTAATGCAATCGCTTTCAGCACCACGAACCCGCTTCTTGTGAACCTCCGCGAACTGCTTGTCGTCCCAAAAGTCAGAACAAAACGCCAGCCCCGCTATCCTACCGCGCCACTTGGAAACCTGACCAGCATCAAAAAATGCCTTTTCCAGATTATCTATGTCACGCCAGCGACGGTCTTTCGTGTGAAACTCTATCTCGATACCAAGCTCAACCGGTGCAGCAGGCGCGGCACGCATCCCCTCATCTAACATAGTCATATAAACCGTTTGGTAGTATTCGCGCTGTGTCTTCGGTGTGAACCTGAGACGGCCATTGCCCCCTGTGCGCTCCCAAGAACGCGGCTTGACGTTTAGTACCTTCTCGAATAAAACCGCTATCTTAATCACACTCCTTTTCTTGTTACACACCCTGAAAGATAATCCTGACAAGCAACGCCAGTATACCAACCAGCACCGCCCCCATCCAAAATGTACGAAATGCCGCCCAATCGGACTGCGTGTCTGCATATTCTTTATAGTTCCTCATTAAGACCATACCTGTAAATCCACAAATAAGCGCCAGTGCAAAAAACCATATAGCTACCATTATCAATCACACTCCTTTTTCGATAACATAGCGATTGCCAACTTGACAACGTTATCCGCAAACCATGACACAGGGAGTTTGCCAAAATCCTCTACGTGCTTTTCGCAATACAGGGGAAGTATGCGGTCGGCCTTATCTAAATACGAACTCATGCTATCCGCCGTTGTTCTGAAACTATTACTCATCCTCAATCACGCTCCTTTATTTGTTCCGCTAGTTCTTCTAAAGAACATGCGATGCGGATTTCAGGCCGTACTAGTCCAGTTTGAATCTTAACGTCTTGACTCCGCGTGTATTCTGGATGAACGCCAACATAAAGCAACTTCCGTGTCATAGACCATGCGCCCAATTCATATAAAACGATAGGGCATAACGTCTCGCATGGAAACCAAAACAGTATTGAACTAGCCTTTCGTAAGGCTTCATGTTCCCACGTAATCTGAGCCTGCGCTGCATCTGGATTACCAATCGAGAAGTTCTTGCGGCGCGGGTTTAGTAAGCTCAAACCAGTATCGCTCAATAAGCGAACCATCTCTTGCTGCCAGTCAGGACAACCCGTTATTCCACCTGCTAGAAAAACAGACTCATCAACATAATGCCAGTCATTTGGGGCTTCGATATATTTCATTATCAATCACGCTCCTTTCGCGGCGTCTTCGGGCTTCACTGGCAACGCCACAAACCCTATTGCTGTAAACCACTCCGCATGGTGATTTTTGCTCACTTCAGGATAGACATTGCAAAGCACAGACCCCAAACCATCTAACGTTCTACAACGTTCATCATGCTCAAAATCCTGAACCCGCTTCGGTATATCCCGAAAACCTGTATAAATGACTTCCGTTATTACCGCCTCCCCTACAACTCCTTTATCTATTTGCTCAAGCCAAACATGCTGGCCCACCTTAATCCGCTTTAGCCATTTATCACCCAAACGGACGGTATAATTTAGGGCATCATTGAAATTTGCATTAACAAATACCAGCCTTTCCATTCTCAATCACGCTCCTTCATCTTGGTGCAAGTGTGAGGCCGTATCTGGTGACGATATTGCACCACGCAATAGTCACAATAATCGACTAAATCTGTTATTATCGCGACTCTATCAGAAAGCACTTTCACACCAGATATATATTGACAACCCATAGATTTTCCACGCTTAAACCCGCGACTTTCACCGTAATTGGCAACCCAGAGTACAGTTTCTTCACACATCAGAAAATCTCCACCCTTGTATCCCTCGTACTCCGATCCTATGGCGCGCTTCAAGATATACAGCAAAGAGTCAACTGTATGTATAGACTTATTATCTCCGTAGTTAAACCTTATCGCCAAATCACAATACTTCCCGCGCCAACTACCTAGTGTAGTGGGGTAAAACTTGCCATCATCGAATACAACGATAGTTTTTTTGTTCTCGACACACTCAAGCCGTTCTATTAACCAGCCAAGCGTTATCGCTTTCATTTTGACGCTCCTTTCACGGTGTCTTGCCGCGTTATATCGCCTTCCTTATCAGCCATTCACATTGGCACGCTTCCCACTGCTTCAGATAATGCTCGACAGCCCCGCCAGCATTGTACCATTGCCCCCAATATACCGCCTGTTCTTCTGGCGTTGACGGTATACGCTCTTTCACCATCTTGTACCTTATCCTTGCCATGACCAGCGCAAAGTCGTCAAGATTCTGAAGCCGCGCATCTATCACCGACCAAGGTAACCCGAACCACGGAGCTTGCTCGGCTATGCTCATCGTGTCCATGAGTGCTGCCCAATACTTCTCCCTACTTCGATAGAACCATTTCAGCTTCAGATACCTATTCCAAATATCCATAGCCGTCGTGCCCTCCATCTGCCACAAACCGCGTGCTGGCCCGCCGCGCTATACTCTGTCACGCAGGGAGCTTTCCGCCGCCGCCGTGCCAATCATCAGCCGGATAGCGTCAATGCCGTGCTGTGTGTTGATAAATGCGTTTATGTCCTTACCGTCCACCTGAGCGCAGCGGACGGCAATCATCTGAGCGAGTTTAACGGGGTCATCATAGGTCATTCTGATTCACCCCCTCGACAACGGCTTCCAGCAAATCATCACGCCGCTTCTTTCCCTGTGCCGCTATCTCGGCTATCTGTTCCTTAAGCATTTTCAATACCTCTATGGCTTCATCTACCGTGCGATATATTGGTTCAGGGGCAACCAAGCCCCAAGAAGAATCAAAATACCCTCCACGGTACTGCCCCAAATATTGCAGAGCAATTTTACTCCCTTGCCTTACCGTGATAGTCCTTGCCTTGTAGTCACCACTATATCTAACCATATACCCGCTCCATTCAACATCTTTACCGCTATCAAGTACCCCTGATATATGGTCATAAACCCACTGCATCAAGTCTCGCCCGACAACGATTTTCGGCTTAGGTTCAACAACTACCGGCTTCGCCCGTCTCCCAAATAGGGATTTCCACCAACTCACATTCTGTCTTGTCATAGCCCGCTCTCCTTTCTCAATGCGCTCTCGCGCGTCCACCCAACCATTGCGTTACCCACTCATACGGCTCACCGTCAATCATCACTTACCTCCAATTCCCCGATAGCCTGTTGCGCTATCCGCTGTGATAACTTCGCTATCTCCTGCAAGGCCACCACACACACGATAAGATTGTTGTTCGCCTTCGATAACTCATCTTTTACTCGCGCCAGTTCGCCCTTAAGCCGGAGTCCTTCGCTTCCATATTTATCCTCATCTTCCATCCAACGATCTCTACCCATCTTACACCGCCTTTCGTATATTCAACCACCGCACGGCCTGAACCTTCCGCCTGTCCAACCGCAACACAAAACCACCATGCTCGCGCTCGAATTGCCGCATATCGGCTTCCGGTATTGTGAACGCGACTACATGGACGTACCGCTCTGGTTTCCACCGGCTACTGTTAAACTTGCCATCCATAACGCGACTGCGAATAAAGCCCTCGTCAGTTGAAAACCATTTGAACCGCTTCAGGAACGCGGGGCGCGTCGTGGTCTTGCTTGCTTCAGCTTCGGACATTGCGCGGTAGATACAAGTCATCATTCACCATCCACCCGCGTCATCCAGAAATAACCGAGAAACTTGCCGCGCCAATAAAACATGCCGAGATATACCCCATCTTGCACCTCCATGATCTGATCGGTTATCCTTCTCTTTGTGTATCTCAGATCAGAGACTTTCCACTCTCCATCTCTGTATATTCCAGACAAGACCCGGAATCGACCCCACTTGATTGTCCAGAACAATATCCGCGTGGTGTTATGTCCAATAGAACCGTCTATAACCTTGTGGTGTGTCTTGAAAGCTGGCAGAAGGCCAGTCGCCATCTCGATTTTATACATCGTATGCCCAGTGACAATTTCATAACTATTTGTGCCAGCGGGAATGTCAAACCTCCTTGCTTTATACCATATCTGTTTCAACGCCGCCGATTCTCTATGCCAGTTCATCTCGAATCACGCTCCTTTCAATGCTGACGGATTCCAGTGTACCATCTTGCCGATGTTAATCTCGCCCAATTCAACTAGCCCGTACAACATCGTTACCTGATAATCCAATTTGTCTGCGCGATCAAGGGATTCCTGCCAATCCTTTCTGTCTACCAATAGCTGATCGCGAAGATTGTACATAAGCTTCTCCAACCGTGCGCGGGTATAAAAGCCCAGCGTACCGCCGCTGTCTATTGCCTTTCTCGCTTCTGCAATCTCAGCGTCTATGTCTAGCTCTTTCCGCGCTGCCTGATGCTCCGCCAACACCGCTTCCAGCTTCGGGATGTGGTCACTGATTATCTGTTGACGTACAGCTTCAGCTTCTTCCCTTGTGGCGTATATATTCGGCGGATCGAGGTATCCATATTCCCCGCCAAACATATTCACATAGTATGTATCATCAAGAATTTCATCCAATACCCCTTCGCGAATGCTCGGACAAAGTAAAAACGTACTCTCTCCGCAACCTACATGAAGCCAGAAAACCGTTTGCCCTATCTTGAATGCCATCTCAAATCACGCTCCTTTCAATGCGCGTTTCAATCTACGCTTGAAGTTCCGCATATCCTTCTTTGCCATCTCCCGCCCCTGCTCTCTTGGCGAAAGCACATCAAACTCCTTCTGCAAACGCTCTTCGGAAATACCGGGGAAGAACTTGCGCTCAATCTGCCTTATAGTGCGGGAGTGCTTCATCCCTAATCACGCTCCTTGTCGTAAAACGAATCACGCTCTTCGTATCTTATACTGTCAGTCCACCCTATTGCATGGAATATCCACAGAAACATAAACCACATCCCACCAGTTCCCAGATCGTTAAGTCGTTCATAATCCCAATCCATGTGAATCCCCTTTCTTTTGTGACGGCAAACCCTCTGTAGCCTTGCCTATTACCATTACCGTACCTGCGCTTAATCCAAACGCTATACCCATTCCCATAAACAAACCAGCGGTATACTCTTCCTCTAAATGAAGGAACAGTACCGACAGCAATAGAAACAGCACCAGCACCCCCAAAACAATCCATCTCATATTATTCCCCCTCGCTTTCTTTGTTCTCTATCCCCGGAATATCGGGGGTCAACCTCTCAAATTCCGCTTTATCTTCCGGCGATACATATCCGGGTTTAGCCTTCTCGATTGCCTCTTCAACCTCGCTCAAAGCGTTTTGCAGTAGAGACAATTCCGATTGAATCTGCGATAATAGCGGACTGTCTTCTTCGTAGTCAAAGTAGTCGCTGTTATCAAACGATTCTATAGCTTCGTATTGAAGCGCTTCCCTCGATTCAGTTATACGTCTCAATACAATTGATAATTCAGACATTACTCCCCACATCCTTTCAGCTTGTCAACTTGTTTCGTAAATTCTGCACACAACTCCGGCAATGGGCGCCCACTTCCGATAGCCTTATTCAACGCAACGAGTGCATCGACTATCTTGATATACTCCGAATCCCCCGCAACTGATTCCAGCCACATCCCCAACTCAGCAGCCCCCGGCTTATCGAGGATAACAACTATGCCCTCACCCTCGTCAACAAGTGGCTCATCGTCCGTTGCGTCAATCCGAAACATTGCCCCGCCAGTTACGGAATCAGTAATACCCACCAGCCGCATATCAAATTCTGCATTTATCTTTATCGTGTCCGTCACTTTCCCCCGCCTCCTCCCGCTAACTCCCCAATAGCCTTTTTGAATGAGAGGTATATCCCGGGTGCAGCATAAAGAGCGTTGTCGATTATCCTATCCAGAATAGCCAGTGCATCAGTCGCCTTGATATACTCCGTCGCGTCCACCAACGGGCAGCCTTCCGGCGGCGGGGAATCTGGGTCGTCAGCTTGGACTCTACAGCGCAATATTTGTCTCTGCCAATCTCCCCCGCTGACTATGACGTATTGGTTATATTTTGGACAATCTCCACACACATCAACTATGATTATCTTCCTCACAGGCGCACACCTCCCATTCGCTCTCGGTTATGACATACTTGCACTTCTCGCATTCATGTACATAGGTCGGGAACGGGTCGCCCTTGAACCACTGAGCTACCGCTATCTGCTCTCTACCACATTCAGGGCAGATGATTCGGTCTACGCGTCTGCGCCTTTGCCAATAGGCAAGATGTAGCGAGTATGCGACAAGCGAACATAAAATCGTGGTGGCAATAGACACCAATAACCATGTTGGGATAAGACCTTTAAGCATTACTTTTCCCCTCCCCGGTAGTGATGAATCCAAGTTACGACAACCTCGCTCTCTTGGTCAATCTTCTTGGCCGTATAGGTCACATGGATGTTCATTTGTGCTGAGAACTTCCTACTGCAATCTCCACATTCAAAGTCGGATTCAGCGCCGTCTCTCCAATAATAACCAAAAGTATAATCTGAGTCTGACGGATCAACGGTTTCCCCGCAATACGGACAGACAACCTCGCATGTGTATTCGTGGTCAATTTGCTTTGACCTTGCGGCTTTCTTTGCCGCCCTAGCCTCGTTCGCTTCTGCTTCCAGTGCCTTAATGTTTTTCATCTTTCCCCTCGCTTTCTTTCGACAACGGCCCATATAATACCATCACCGCATCTCCTCCACCTTCTTCGCTATCGTCCGCCTCACACACTAGAGGGCAACTACCGCCAATACAGCGGGCATGAACCGGGCAGTTCTCTGAGTCCCGATCTTCGTTATCAGGATGAGAGCATCCATACCCATTATTGCAATAATAGCCATGTGAAAAATACCAGCAATCCTCGACAAAATACCCGCAACGCTCTGACAGCACCCATAAAGTCATTGTTTCACGGTTACCTATCATCCCTCCCCTCGCTCTCCTGGAGTACGTTCAAAAATATCCCTATCCCATGCAGTATTGCGTACTCAACATCCGTTGTATCAAGGTCTGAAGCTGGCAATCTGAAAACCTCTTCTCTGCCCCCGCCTGATACGTTTCTCCAAACCACGAAAGCCCATTCCTTTTTCTCGCAGTTGTCGCAACAGGCGTCGTTACCGTGAAGCGGGCATGTAGTATATTCATACCCAAAATAGAATCGATATGGCTTGCATCGCAACACAGCATAGTCATCTGATAGAAAAGCCTTGCTGTCGCCCCTGGGTCGCACTATGCTCCTTTCGGCAGACTCTAGCAGATTTTCCCGTGAAACTATCTGGGCTTCAATCTCTAGCATGTCATCTGTTTTCATTTCCGATAGCTGGCCTTTTAGTTCTCGGATTCTTGCCTTGTCTCCATTCCGCCTATCAATACATTTTTGTAATTCCGATGTCTTATCCATCATTCCCTTCCGGCCATTCCTGAATCACTTCAGGGTAGCCATAATTCGATTTCACCCACACCGGCACGTTATATTCCCGCGCAGCTTCAATCAACATGTCCGCCCACTCCCTCGGTGGCTTCTTTGCACCGCGTCGTGAGTCTGCGCCGATGATGATCCAGTGAAGGTATTTATTAGCATACAGTACGCCACTTGTTGGTTCAGAAAGTAACGGCTCGAATGAAATAAACCGCGTTCTATCCATGTCCGCGCCCCATATCAGATCTGTAGCGCTTCTTTTAGTAAATGGCAATCCGTCCCAAGTCGTTCCTAGCCAGCAATTTTCAGGAAAACGGAACTTAACATATCTCCCCGGTTTCTTGGTTAGAAACTGGAACACATGTTGCGGGTTCTTTTTCGCCACATCTATGATCCGTTTTATCCATTCGTCTGGTATCTCTTTGGCAAAAATGTCAATCGTCGAGCAGACGAAAATCCTCGACGGCTTCTTTGGCATACCGCAGTTGAGTGTCTTTTTGTCCAGCCGGATAGTCGGGTCTAGCTTGAACCGCTTGTATATCGCCCGTGCGTAACAATACGATTCACCTTGCGGGTCTTTGCAGTCATGCGGACACATGCCCTTGATAGGATTCCATGTACGTTCACACCAACCAATTCCGCCTTCGCTTTCTGGTTTTTGTTTATTCATACCCATCCTGCCACTCCCCTTTCTCTGGATAATCAATCGTACCATCCATGTCTTTCACAAATGGGTATGTCTCCGGGCCGCCAGTCTTGCTATTCTCGATAGTGATATTCTTCTCCACAGTATCGACTTCGACAAGCTGATGGGTATCAATACCGTAAACATCCAACGTCAGATCAACCTGTTCGGCTTGCTGTCGGCTCAGAATAAAACAGCCCATAATGTATTCGATACAGTATCTAGCCATCCTATCACTCCCCTTTCGTTGGCTTGTATCCCTCGAATTCAGGACATTCCCAAACCGGAGTTACTAAATCATGCTCAACGCAAATCGCATATAGCTTGTTGGCTATTGGGCAGTTGCGCTCCCTGTCACTCGGCGCAAATATATCCGGCCTCGCATTGGTGGCATACAACCGTCCATTCAGAACCATCATACGTCAACCCTTTTGGCTCGGTAGCAAAAGTACGTCGCTGATCAATTTCCGACATGGCTAACCATATACTCCTTTTTTCTTTCTTCTTTTGTAGCTCTACTCGCTCTGACTCTAATGCCTTTATGTTGGTTCTAATACCCTCGCGACATACACGAAAAACATCTTCCGGTTGTATATAAGTTTGCTCTAAAACGCCTGCAAGATGCCCAAGTGAACATGCAGAACCACCTACCAACCCATACGACATTCTCTGTACAATAACGCGCTCTGAGCTGCCCCGCGCATCGGGGTTAAGGCTATGCACCATACCCACCTGCACTAGCGGCCATTCCGTTGCACTCGGCCGTTGGTCTATCCAATATATTATTTGTCCTACTTTGAACTCGCTATAATCCATCATAATTACCTCCATCGAATTCCCGGCGGCGGGCAGGTGACTCTTTACAGCCCCAAATATACGCCTACAAGCACATACCCGCCCAGATTCGCAGCCCAATCACCAAACGGCCTATAGCTTTTATCTGCCCGATAATTCGCCCACGTCTTAAACACCTGCGCCACTATCATAGCCGGAAGGCAAATATATATCGGCAACCATTTTGCAAAAAACACTATACCGAAAAACGTCATTGATATATGCAGCAGCTTGTCGTAATGCCGCGGCAATGCTGATAATAATTTGACCAAGTGTTTCACCCCCTTTCAGTACCCCACATATTCAGCAGCCACCTTGACCGCGGCTTCGTAGTCAAAGTCGCCATATCCCCACTCATCCTGCAAGTCGCGAATGACCACCACGGCCGCGTTGTAATCGCGCGTCTGGCCTGTGCCTGAGTGGACGCCCGCAGCTTCTAGTTCGCGCCGGACAGCCTCGGCGAGAGTCATCTGAGTCGCTACCGCCATTCCGATACCCCCAATTCGTGAAAGCGCATGTGCGCGGCATCAAAGCCTAGTTTCTCTACCCCTTTTGGGCCACTGCGCTGCTTCCCAATAATAACCTCTGTTGTCATGTCTTTAAGGCTTTTGTCATAATACCAGTCGCCATATAGGAACATTACCAAATCAGCGTCTTGCTCAATCGCGCCGGATTCGCGCAAGTCAGATAACTGCGGTCGCTTGTCCGGCCTTCCTTCTGGGCCACGGCTCAACTGAGACAGGGCGATAATCGGTATATCGAACTCAACGGCCATCCGTTTAAGTTCGCGCGTTATTGAACTCATATCCTGAGTCCTGTTTTCGCTACGATTATCAGACGCCATCAACTGGAGGTGATCCACATATACCGCATCAATCTCGTGTTTCATTTTCATGCGCCTGATTATCGACTGCATCAAACGCGGGGATAAGCTTTCTTTGAACCTTGAAACGGGATATATAGGCGCGGCTGATAATACTTCCCGCGCGTCATGGACATCGCTCCATTTTTCCGATACCAAACACCCTGATCGTAAACGCTGCAAGTCTACATTTGCAACATCGGCAATCATGCGCTCTGCAAAGGAAATCTGCGAGGTTTCTAAACAAAAAGGCAAAACGCCTTTCGGATCAGGTCGGTCAATGCAGGTATGTCGAATGTTGTTTTGCATCAGTGTACTTTTCCCCATTCCGGGCCTGGCGGCTATGATAATCAAGTCGCCTGATACATATCCCAGAGTCAGTGCATCCAACTTTGGAAACCCCGTTGATAATCCCAAAAGCTCTCCGGGATTGTCATGCACGCGCTGTAAGTGCCTCATTGTCCTTACCATGACATCGGACATTTCTGGCGATTCGTCATCTTCCATCGTATTCAATGACAGAAGACCAGCTTCCGCGCTTGCTATCGTTTCATCAATCGGGATCGTCCTGTCTCTTGCGTCCTGATACATCTGTGCCGATATACGCGCCGCCTTGCGTCTCTGTGCTTCAGCCCTAACCATTTCAGCGTAATATTCCACATTCGCCGCTGACGGCGTACTGTCAATCATCTCGTCAACATATAACACACCACCAATACGCTCAAGGTCTCCTGCCCCATCAAGCGCGTGTACAACAGTCAATAAGTCAGAAGGCTGCCCCGCGTCAAACAACCCCATAATCGCGCGATATATCTTTATGTGCGCCTCGCGATAGAACTGCTCTGCTCCGTTTATGCCGAGAACGGCCACCACGTCAGCTATAGCTTGATTGCTTTCGTTCCCTAGCATCATCGCGCCGAGAACCGCTCTCTCAGCGTCTATATTCATCGACGGCACTCTATCGAGGTCAAGCCCGATACTCATTTCACTACCCCCGTTGCGCTCGACTTGACATCGCTATTAAACAAGGAATTCTGCCTATTGTCTATTTCGGCAGCTTGAAGATTCCTGAGCGCAACATCAAAATACTCCCGCTTGAGTTCGATACCCACGAAGCGGCGACCCATCTTGATTGACTGATACCCCTCACTCCCAATCCCCGCAAATGGTGATAATACTACATCGCCCGGATTCGAGTATAGCCTGAGCAAATCCCGGATCGTGTCAAGCTGTAATGCCGATATGTGCCGTTCATCGTTTTCAGGTTTAATCGTATTTAATGTGTTTGTCTGGCGTATGTGCCACCATACAGGTGATGCTACTTTCGCCCATTCATCGACGGGAAAGTCGTTGTCGGTATGGGTTATGCGTTCTAAGTTTTCTCCGGGCTTCCGCATTATCAAAACGTAGTCAGGCATTCCAACACGACATCGGCCTGAGTCCTTCTTCAACTGCCGATGTAGCAAAACATGGGTTTTCGTCCTCACGACTTCAATCACCGGACTTTTCCAAATAGTAATCCTTGAGTAGTAGATAAATCCGACATCCTGCATTACTTGCCGCAGCATAGCGGGGAAGTCCTTTAATCCAACATAATTATCGCGCCCTAGCATAGCCGGTATGTCCATGCAATGCAGAGCTACTGACCGACCGGGCATCATCACTCGATATAATTCACTTGCTAGAAACTTAAAATTGACCACGAATTCATCTTCGTCTGTCACGTTTGCCATATCTCTTTTAGAATCTGAGAAAACGTATAATGACGCAAACGGCGGAGAGAAGATGGAAAAGTGTATTGACTCATCGGCAATAGTTTTAATCTCTTCCACGCAGTCACCGTAAATCATCTTCCAGCCGCCCTGCTCTTTCACTGTGCTGATATACTGTTCATCCATCTGGCTCTTATCCTTTCCCAGTTCCTTTCTGAAATGCCTCAACCCGCTTGCTACTGCTTGCTCAAACATCTCTTTGAATCTCGCTTCCTTGCCTTCGATATTCTGCTTGATGCTGATTTCCCTATCCGCTGTCACGATATGCACATCAACGGGCTTCTCCTGTCCGAATCGCCAGCATCGACGAGTCGCCTGATAGAACTGCTCAAACGAATCAGAAAGGCCGACGAAAGCCATATTGTAACATATCTGCCAATTCATCCCAAATCCGGCTATGCTCGGCTTCGTTACCAGCCGCTTGATCTCGCCAGTAGCGAAAGCTTCCAACGCCCACTCCTTATGCTCTGACTTATCCGACCCCTTCACTTCCACCGCGCCGTCAATGGCTTCTGTCAGATATTTCGATTCATCGTTTAGGTTACACCAGATGACCCATGACTCATCCGCTGGCCGCTGATTGATTATATCCGCTGTATAGTCAGTCCGGTCTCTAATCGTGTCACGCTTTGCCGACCTGCGCTCATTCAAAGTCAACGCTGGCATGTGGAAAAGCATATCTGACGGCGGCTCGGTTGACTCAATAACGTGTTCGATATATCGGATCGCCGGTAGCTGAAAGAGCTTATTATCATACCCATACTGACCCGGAGAACGCATCAGTATCCCCCACGTCGCCAGCCATCGCCAGAATTCATCTTGCGCATGACCCTTCAACCGCCACGATGCGGAATGACTGGCATCGTTGACAAAGAATTTCGCCAGCATTTCAGAGTATGAACAGATGTTGAGAAACTCTGCATGGTTTCCAAGCTCCATGTAATCGTTGGGGGCCGGAGTCGCTGTGCAACAGAGCTTATATGGTATGTCTGCCGCCCCTTCCGTTATCGCTTGCCGAAACTTCCCAGAAAAGCTTTTGAGAATACTCGACTCGTCTAACACGATCCCCGAGAACTGCATTAAATCGAACTTGTGCAACATCTCATAATTCGTGATGTTGACCCCGTCAGTCGTCCCCGACTGCTCTCGGCAGATGTTGACTTCAATATCAAACTTCTGACCTTCACGCACGGTCTGCTTTGATACTGCCAGCGGAGCGAATATCAACACCGGAGCGTCAGTATGTTCGATAACATGACGCGCCCATTCAAGTTGGATTGGCGTGTTATGCGTAACTATAAAATGCTCAGCAACATAGCTTTGGTCTGGACTATCCACTGATATACATATAGTCTTTTGCTGGCCTTCATATTCAATCCTGTCTATCCAACGGCCATTATCTCTGGGATTAGGGTTCCACTTCTTAGCCTTATACTCGACCCAGAATGGATTATATGTTTTCAAAGAAAACGTTACCGTATAGCAATCTCTATGCCGCTTTCCTTGAAACATTCCCTTTTTCATGCTCAACGTAGGAATGCCACCTAATGATCTGACCAAAAACATGACATTATTGGCTAGTTGCTTACTAACAGTATAGTATTGGCTTGTGCCATAATCCATTATATATCCGTCAGTATCCATCAGCCCTTGCAGCAGCATGATTCTGAATTCTGTTGAAGAGTGCACCAGGAAATCATTTGGAATAAACTTCTCATGGCTCAATTTGCCATACAATCCTAAATCAATGAATTCCTGTCGGAACGGATGCCTTTTATTCCCAGTACAGCCAGAGTGTATTCTATAATCATATAAGCTTCCTTTCTTTTTGATGAGTGCCATATCATACGGTAGCTCACATCTAACTCTTTGGAGAATACTCTGGTCTGCACTGGAAATACAAATATTTCCTTTCAAATATCCATCCCCTAGCAATGCACCCATTACATAAGGGGAAATCAGGCCATCATAATAACCGGCAAAGGCAACTGGATTCACGACGGGAATATCATAATTTCTTGATTTGCCATCTGCACCGTATCTTAGATTCCCGCATTTCAATAAATCATCCGTAGACATAACTCTCCACTTCTTGTTTCTCTGTCTATCATTGTTTGTTCTTACAATGTGAAGATGATCAATATCTACTACATAAGATACTCCATCACTAAAATGGAATCGATACGTGGCAAGTTCCTGCTTAGGATAAACACCTGACACATTATATGCTTTGCCATCACTGGCAATCACCTTGCATCCAACAGTCAGGCTTTCTATGTTTACATACCCAGTGGGAGTTAATATCTGGCTTCCATATGGCTGACCTTTTCCTGTACCGCAATCGAGAAATAACGCCGCTCTTCCCTTTCTTAACGCCCATTTGAGTATGTCGCTCTGGAACTCATAGAGCATGGGGTTAATCTCTAGTGACGGTTCAAATCCACTATCGACTCTATGCTGTATTTTATTATTCAGGAATTCAAGATAACTGTCATTTCTCTCCGGTATTGCACTCATTCCGATCCCCCCGATTCTGTCACAGCCGCATAAAGCGCGGCAAAATATTCACCTGCTGGAACTCCTGCGTTATCTAAGGCCTTACACTGCGTTTCAATATCTTCAAGCGTGTGATTTTTGGCTAAGTCTTCGAGTCGGTCTATCTGGTCAGAAAAGTATTTACTGGCTAATCCCTTATGGCAGGTGTTTACCATGTCAACTACCCGCCCCATCTTGTCGTTGAGTTCGTCAATTCGCCCCCCTGCTTTCCCCGCATTGCTCTTGGTAATAAAATATCCATTCCGGTAATAGCTCTGCACTTTATTCAAGCATGGCCGCCCGTGATCAAACTGCAACGGCATCCTCTTGATGCCATCTATCAAGTATTGACCGGCTTCTTCCGGCGTCTCAGCGTTCCCATCAGCTATTATCGCTTTAAGCAGATTAATTACCAAATGGGGCTGAGTATATTCCGTCATACTCCATTTCTCAGACATAACAACAACCACCTGATCGGCGGCTGTTTCAAAAGGCCCTTTACTCACTATAGGAAACGTCTCTATAGTAGTAGTTTCTTTTCTTCTTTCTTTAAACCTTTCTTTCCGACCATCTAAGCCCTTGCTATCATTGACGTTGCTGGGCTTTAGTGTTGACACCACGTCAACACTTTTCCCTAAAACTGTTGACACTACGTCAACACCTACTGTTGACACTACGTCAACACCTATTTCGGAAACCGTTGACACCACGTCAACAGTTTTTGTCCGTTTAACTAGCATATCCCCGATTTCCTTATCATCTTTTGAAAGCGATAAATTGAACTTAACAACAGCATCAAGTATCGCCTTGTCAAAATACTTTGACCTTGATTCAGGTTGCCACCTATCATAATGTTTATTAAAAGCCACAATCTTGGCTTCCCAATCAATCACGATAATATTCTTAGTTTCAAGGTCTTCTAACGCCTTCTTGACATTTGATTTATCTATCCCCGCCGCAGCTCCGAACTTATTGTAACTTGGCAATTTGCAAAACTTTTGCCTTTTACAACCGTAGCTTAAACGCAAAATAAGTCTCAAGGCGCGTTCTGAGTCTTGTGGAAGTACCAACCCACCCCATGCGCCCCAGATCTCTAAAGCAATCATAATGAATCCGTTTTCCGTCTGCGGGTTTACCCCATTATCCTCAGCCACATTGCCGCCTCCTTCGGTCTAAGATTCAGGTGGTTGCCGCCCAGGAGGAATAGCCCGCGCAAGGCTATCAGCGACAACCGCCTGAAAAAAAACAGTTGGTTCACCATGTATTTCGTTATGTCACGCGGCTTTAATTCACCTACTCATGCTTACCAAGCACTGATATGCCGCCAGCACTATCACCCGCCTTTCACTGTTAAGGGATGGACATGCGCCACCAATCCTTTACGAAACCTTCTGCCCTTCCAGCAATCCTTTCGACCTCAACGTATCCCTGACAATGCGGTCAACAGCCTTCCGCTTCCGCTGATACCATTTCAACCGACTATCTTTTAACTCTGCGTCGAATTTCGCTTTACGTTCCCGCTGGTCTTTTTCCGCCTGCGTCTGTCTAGCCGGTAACGTTTCTGTCATCAAACCTTTGTGTCCCATTTGCGCACTTCCTTTATCGCAATTCAGCGGGCAGTTTCGGAATCCAATCCCGGAAAAACCAGTTCTTCGTGTAGTACCTGTAGAGTTGCAATGTTTCCCGATACCATCTGTCATAATCCCGCAACTCGGCCATTCGGTTAGCAACATTTGTCGAGTGTTGAAGATTCTTGAGTCCCTCCACCACCGTATCTGAATTATCGGAAGCAGGTATTTGTTTAGCCGCCGTCGCGTCTATCAGACCTACATACTCAGTTCGCATATCGCCATAGACCAAAAGCTTGGCATAACTCTCCTGCGCTGTAGTCCATGCACAAGGAAGAGCTATCAGGCAACTAAACAGAGAGAAACCGAACACGAACGTGCCTATGAGCGGACCCCCCCCCGTCCCAACCGTCAATACAGCCCCAAACTACAAATACGATAACAGCTAATAGTATTAAACCCGTTATAATCATGATCCTTCTCCTATTAAGTTGAGCGCCCTGCCACACATTCAGCTTAGGGCACTTGGTGAAACATATTCAATTTGTCGGGCATCACCTCCTTACCGCGTGAGGGGGATCGCGGTTAGATAATTATAACGACTTCTTCCAGTTCGCCGTCAAAGCCGTCTTCTTCCATAGCATCGTCTATATCATCGTAAAATTCATCTGTGGATTCAGCGTAGTTGGAAGTCTCTATCTTCGTAACATTTACATACTCAAGACCACCATCTCTGTTGACAATCTCGATAAATACTCGTGTATCAGGATCGTACTTTGATAATCTTTCAATCAATTTTATCGCCGTCATATCCCTCCATCTAGCACAATTTGCATATTCGGCGTCCCTGCGCGCCCCGTAGCGCGTTTGGCATGGCGCTTGCTATTATAACTACCAGAACAGCCCTTACAAATCAACCACCGGCCAGCCAGCGGTCTAATTCTTGACGTTGGCATGATGCCGCAGGTGCGAGACCCAATGCCGAAGAGTCCCGGCGGAATGCCTGAGTTGCTAAATGATAGCGGCTACCTCTTCAAATTTCCCATCAAAACATTCCTCGTAAATGGCGATAGCCTCCTTCTGATCTTCATGTCGTTCCCCCGTTTCAAAATATGCGGCTGGCGAACCCATCACCAGCCGCATGTCCCTTCTACGCCAATATGCGCGTAGGCAAAGCTCAAAAAGCATGTGGACAACTCCGGGTGATACGGCTCTACGCACCACCCGGAAGCATCCCGTCATTATGTTTCAGAGGCAGCCTCCTTTCTAACCGACACATGCGCGTCATTCGGTGATAGTTTTGTTTCTATTGACTCAAGCCGGTTCGCCCTGTAGTGATGTTCGGCTTGCTATTCAGCTTCTTCTCTATCCTAGACGCTACCAACCGCTGTATGTCCAGCCTTGCAATCAGCTTGTCCCAGCGCTTGTCTCTTTCTACACGATTCAGCTTTCTTATGTCCGTTGTATGCAGAGCCAATCCGTTCAGCCCATCATACAGCGTATCAAGCTTCTTATGCATCCCCTCCATCTGCTCGACAAGCCAGTCGATACTCTGGTTGCTATCTAAGTTGTTCTCTGACTCACGCGCCGTCCTGAAATCATCCACGCTCGTGTATTCGTTCAGATCTATATCAGCGTCGGCCTTCCGTGCTGTTTCCCGCGTAGTCTCGTTGGGAACGCCCTCGGCCTCGTGCGCTCGTCGCATATCTTCCTTCGCGTTCCAGTATAGCTTGAAATCCTCATGCGTCATCGTGACGCCCCGTGTATCGCCCCCTCTCAAAAGTTCTGACCTGAATACCGCGCCAGCGTCCAGTGCCGTTTTGATAAAATCGAGCCACTTCTCTGCTTTCACCTCGAAGAACCACTTCTCTGCTTTCACCTCGAATTCGTAATCTTCATTTGCCATTGTCTATCTCCTCCTTTTTCCCCTAGACCCCTGCATTGCTGAATCCGCCCAATTAAGTGCGAATTGGCGAAACTCACTCCGGCCCTGGTGGCACAGGAATGTTGTTATCATTCAATAGCTTGACTAAGGCGACAACCCTATCGTCAGCCTTCTTGTGGCACAGGCGAAGTTGCTCTCTTTCGGCACGAATAACTCTATTAACTTCATGGTAATTTCTAAGTGATGCCGCCCTTTTTTCGCTGGTATCCTCAGCGATCTTAAATGCATCATCAAGCTCCTGTACCCTTTTTCTGAGACCACCGATTGTTACATTAGCCGCAAGAATGTCTTCATTTGCCTGATCGATTTCTTCATTCAGCTTGGTATTTGCATCTTCCGCGCCTTGATAATCCCTTTCAAACCTATCGCATTTTCTGCGCAATTCGTGGTAATTGTCAATCGTGCCATTAAACGCCCTTTGCAGATCGTCCCTTCCTGTCTCTAAGGTTTGCGCCTTAACGCTCAATTCGGAAATCGCCAACATTGCTTCACCTATTTTTTCAGTCAATATCTTCGATGCCATTGCAATACCTCCATTATCTCCGTATCGACTCGTATGCGTCCTTCAAGGCCGCTTCATTCTCTTCATAGGTAGGCTCGTTCAACTCTCCGTCCATCACCGATTCAACCCAAGCTAACGCTGTAGTTCTGAACTTTACATGTGCGTCACCATCTCTACCCCACGGCATGTTATATGTTTTCCGTAGATATACCTCGGCGCGTTTACGCACATCACCTTTCTCAAACGCTTCCATAATGCGCTCAGTCGGGATTTCTTTGTCCTTATATACGTGGCCGAGTGAGTGCAGCTTCTTTTCTGGATACCACACGCGCAGGTATTCCAACCCCTTAATCGCGACCGCATTAGGTATGCGCCGATGCTCAAGCGGATAGCACCAATCAGGCCAGAAGGTGCGAACCTTTTCTCTCGCTGCCGATTCCCTAGCCTCCCAAGCGTTGCAGTGCTTCCGCTCCTTCACGCGATCCCAATAGTTACAGAAACAGAAACGTTCATTGTCCTGCCAATCCAATGGACACGGAAAGCAACAAGCGCACCCACTACACGCTAACTCTATCTCAAGCTTTTTCGCCCCCTCAACATATTCCGCTATTACTGGCATTCGTGTCACCTCATTCATTTACACCCGGCAATTCTCCCGGATGTACCAACCGCTCCCGATACCGCTTCTGTTCTTCGCGAAGCACGTCTTTGACTTTATCCTCATCCATGTTTTCAATAAGCCAGTCGATATATCTTGGATTCTTGGTTAATACATCCTGAACACGCCGCCCATCATACTTGCCGAACTTGAATACCCGATACCCCTCCTTATCCTCGCTGAACCGCTGTTTCGTGACAATAGGATCAGGTGCTTCAGCGTTTGGGTCGTAAAATTTCAAAGCTACGAAATGCGGCATAGAAGCCATCACATCGGCGTAATGGAAAAGCCATTGCGGATAACTAGCGGGATGGATATTGCCATATATCCCTGAATGCGTCCTTACCAAATTGGCTACTTCGGTACGTTGACAGGCTGTTTCAATGGGTATCTTCTCCAACCAGTCAGCCGCCGCTTCTGGATGTATGGCGTAATCATCATAGCTCCCTATAGTATCTTTAGCTCCATAGCGCCGAATATCATGTGTCAGCCCCGCGATTAGAAATATATCGGGGGAATCTTCATGACACTCGGCCAGCTTTGCGCCTATCCATGACGCCTTTGCGGAATGCTGACACAAACCACCCTCGACGTTATCATCGACCGGATGATGGTTTCCTGTTATAGAAGCTGGCGCTGTCCAGAAGTATGCCGGGGCCTGTTCCAGCACCCGGCGTGTCCAGTCGCGCAAGCTATCGTCTTTAATAGCCGCCAATTCGTCTTTGAAGAAATCTATCGTGTACATTTATGTCACCTCTATTCCGGTCGGTTAGACTCTGTACCCGCGCCAACACCAGCAAGCTCTTGTTCGCCCGGCTCACCATCTGTCTCTGCGCCTACAGCGAGAAAGCCGTTAATATCAGCTTTCAGCTCAGTCAAATCTTCAGCCTTGAATTTCTCAACAGCCGTACTCCACGCCAATTCGCTCGTGTTGACATAATCGACTAATTGCTCAAATTTGATTGCCATCTTAGCCGCTGCTTTTATGGCTTCAAACTTAATATCGCCGAGAACCGTTTTCGTGTCTAGCCACTGCTTCGGCGTCACGGTTTTCGATGAGTCAACCTTGAAATACTCTTTTAAATCGATACCCAGCTTGTTCGCTACCGCCCTGACTGACTTCTCTGCATCAGACTGCCCACCATTGCCATTCGACTTGCCCTGCGTCTTCTGTGGCGGCTTGTCGGGCTGTTTCCTCGTTGGTGGTTGTGCGTCCTTCTTGCTCTCTGTATCAGCACCGTCAGTATCTTCTTCTGGGAATATGCCAAGAAGTCCACGGATACCATATTTAGTGAGATATGTTAGTTCTGAGCCGTCTTGCTGTAATTGTGTGTTGCCCTTAAGTGGTTCAAAACCCGGTATCTCCATAATGCTCCTGATCCACTGCCCCGAATCGTGCCAGAGCGTTGTCACAAGATAAGGCTTTATCTTGTCCATGCGCTCAACAGGTACGCCCTGACTCGTAAGTGATAGGCCATTTGCGCTCAGGGCTTCACTTGTTGCATTATTGATGTCAGTTATAGTGGCGTATGAATAACCAGCATAGTTATTCTGGCCGGTTCGCCCCAGCGGCTTAAATGCGGCGTGCGCTTTTGAAAGTGCCGCGTTGAGTTCAGCCGTCTCATCACTTTGTATCTTCAGCTCGTCTAGCGTCATGTCCTTAGAACCCCCTCATTATTCAGTAATCAGTCAGAAGACCAACGTCTTTTGACCGTCCTCCCCATATCCTGACCGCTTGCCAGTTTACACCGATCGTCCCTGTCTTTCATGTTTCTCGTTTTATACTGCGCACCCGCGCTTGCCTCTTTGTCTGTATTCCCATGCCGAACCCATCCTGCTAATTAACACCAATTTCGATAGCCAACTGTTTCGTATTCTTGAGCAATCTGACCGTTTCATGGGCCGCCCGCGCAATATCTTTATCAACCTTGATTAGCTTTTCAAGGTGCGCTTGCAACTTCAACGATTCCTGTCGCTGTACAGCTATCTCGCGGTCTCTAACCGTAGCGTCAATGTCGCGCTGGTTCATCATATCTATCACCTCCAAGTATTCCCCGTTACACTGCCAACCGTCTAAGCATCCCGCGTCGCACGTCCTCTTTTGGGACACCCACTATATCGGATATATCTTCAATCAACATGTCCGACAACTCCCTCAACGCCGCAACCTCGACCTTCAGCCGGTCGTTCTCCAAATCCAACTCAGTGCGGTTCGCCGGGAGCGGGTCTATATCGCGTGTTGGAATAAGCCATATTGGCATTTGAGCCTCCTTTAATCTTGATTCGCCCAATCTGAAACGGCAGTCAGCTTATCATTCAACAACTGAAGCTCCGCCATTTGTCTGTTTATAATTGCCTTGCTTTCTGTAATAACTTCGCCCGCAATCTTCCGCTCAAGCTTCTGCTTCCTGCGCTCGAATGTTGCGATCCGTCCCAGCACTTTCTCGCGCACTTCCCGTAAGCCTTGAAGTGGTGCGGAATCTATATCCCGCTCCTTCTTCATGTCTTCAATCTGGCGATACTGTTCGCGCTTTTCCTTGATAAACATCGCCGTGAATCTATGCCCGTTCTGGCTCAATGCTTCTTCCATCTCGGTAATCTTTGCCGCTGCTTTGTCATTCGCCGAGCAGATGTCGTCAATGGCCTTGTCAATGTCTTTCAACTCTGCCCTGTTTGATTCCAGTTCGCTCTCGATAGCTGGCATGTTGTTGTCCATCTTTGCATCTAAGAATTCCATCGTCTTCCCCTGTGTGGTTATCGGCTGGTTACTTGCCGAATCAGGTTCGTTTCCCTTGACTATTCCGACTACCGTAACATCTTGCTGTGCCTGTTCTGCCATGCCTGTAATCTCCTTTTCTTTTGACCCATTCATACCCTTCGTCCAGCCGAGTTCTATCAGCTTATCCCCGTATTTTCCTCTAATGGCGAGTGTTGTGCGGCGTAGAAATCGCCGAGTCACAATTCTTCTATGTCTTTTCGCCTTCCTATAATGCGAATCAGAAACCCCCATATTCGCAGTGAATCGGAAAACAGTCAATCCTAACAGCTTTCGAGTATTTTCAATCTCATCAATCGTTAAGATGTCGTTAGCTCCCAACTCTACTTCTGCTATACTGAGACCCCGATTTAGTTTTGGAGTAATATCTCTTCCAAGATAGCGACCTTGTTCCCAACTGCACAAAGTCGATAACGTTGTTCCAGATAAGCTAGCCAAACCTTCTTGGCTCAATCCCAGAAACTCTCGCTCTTTCCTCATCTCTTCTGCTTGCATATCACATATCTCCCTTCCATAGTGACCAAAAAGCGCGGGGCAGCATAGCATCCGTCTATTCGCTGCCCTGCTTTTTGGGTGTTCCGTATATAATCTCTGTTATATCAAATGTTGGTCTGTAGTTGCGAGATACAGCCGGATGCTGCAGCTCCCTGGGGAACGACCGTTAGTATGACCCGTGAGTGGGTCAAAGACTTGGCCGCCAGACGCTAATCCCCCTGCTTTAATATTATACCACAGTTACGGGCGAAAATCAAGGCTTATCGGTCGAAGTCAAGGCGAAATACTTGTGATCATGTCGCCCCACCGTTTCCCCTGCTTGACTTGCTCGACAAGGTTCTCTTCGTTAAGCCAGTCCCTTATCCGCTTCGCGTTGGACATTAATGCTCTCGCATCTTCTTCTTGCCTTGCTGCCATCTCTCGCATTTGCCGTTTAAGCTCATTGAATGCTGGCTCAAACGACACAAAGCAACAATCTAAATCTATGTCAAGATCGAGATTATTAGCTGGTTGTGATTTATTAGCTAGGTAGAATACACCGCAGACCCCGGAACTCGTAACAACTACGTCACTCTTCAGTTGTGGACAGTCACCCGTGTGTTTTGATTTCTCTACCCAGAATACCCTTGTATCTTTTTCCACGTCTTCAACTCTCATTATCATTCACCTCATTGTATGCGGCGACCGAAGCCGCCGGGGTTATTTCATCCTCTTCTATATCGACATACCCCTTATCGTCGTAAATTTCTTTCAGTTCCTTGCTAAGTACATCGTCATGGTTATTACGAACCCAATATTCAGAAAACGCCCTCTTGATAGGTTTGCATAAATCATCATTAGGGATAGTTGACTGTACATAATCATCAAACTCTTGAACGCAGGTGACTCTTATATACACGAGACTTAATCTCGATAAGCGCGAATTAGCCAACCTGATAACTTCTCGGAAATCAGTTATCTTCATTCAGTATCACCGTCCTCAAATCTATCAAGCACCTTTTCCTGATACTCCTTCAGGTTACTGACCTCATCACCAAACACGCGCTCGATGAATGTATCTATCGTAATGCCTTCATCAAGCATCTGGTGCATACGGTAAAGCCCCTTTTCGCTCAAGACAAAACTCTTGCTACTGCCGACTTTGACGTCGATCAATAGTTCGTCCTCAAGTAGGCTCCCGATAGCCAACCGAACGTCAGGCCGAGCCTTGATTTGTTTGTTGCCCTTGCCCATTTCTTCACAGACAAAGAATACCAGTGTCAATATAAGCCGCTCGATTTCTGAGAACTTGTCTATCGTTTTCATTTGGCGTCACCCTCCTTTTTCAATACCTTCTGCGCTGCCCCGATAGCCATTTGCCAAATATGCTTTCTATCATCCCTTTCAGCTACCATGCGGCCCACTCTATCGTGAGAAAGCTGATATATAGTTTGTATGTATACCGCCGATCCGACCTTTGCCTCACAAAGTCGAGAAATTCGCAGTATTCAAAGTTGATTCGTCTTCAAGCTGCCCTTCCAGCTTCGCAATGCGCTCCTCAACTTGCCGCAAGGCCTCATTTGTATTGTCGCGTTCTTCCACTGCCGTTTGAGTACATACCGCAAGGCTCCGGCCTTTGACCTGAATATTCGAGGCCATGTTGCTGTCAGAATTTCGATATACACTTCACCTTGTGGCTTGATTGTATATTCTACCTTCCCTTGAATATTGTCATATTTATGAGCAACCTCGCCATAATATACGCTGTCTGGATCTTCAAATGGAACACACCAGACCTTTGAGCCGGTTTTGGCCTCCATCATCAATCGCTCCCTTCCAGCCAGTCGACCTCGGTTATGTAGCCATTCAAGACTAAACGAATAACCTGTTTAGTCCTTTCTTCCGCGTTCCCGAAGCCCGTTGTTTTCAATATTTTGGTATTGTCGGGCCGGTCTTGATACCAAGATACCCATTTCCCGTCACTGAGTTTCCGCTCAACAAAGAAATACCATTCCCCTTGATGCTTTAATTCTGACGGCAATCTCGCGCCCAACTCAGCCACCGTGAAGGCGGCGTATATATCATCACCAACGTAGACGTTTCTCTCGCTTTCCGATATTAACATACGACCATTGTATGCCCAATACCATAGCGAGTCCTGCTTCACGCCGAGCCGCTTCAACTTCTCGGCCAACTCTAGCGAACATACCTGCTCTTTGATGTCCATTACGTCACTTCCTTTTCTTCTGTAGTACCCGTGCCGCGCGGTATCCCGACTTGACAAGGGCATGTGCATCTTCCATAGTAACTTCCGTCATTCCTTCAGTCCAATGTTCAAGTCCAGCTTCATTGTAATTGTAAAGCCAGAATTTTTGAGACGTATGCACCAGAACGTCACAATCTTGGTATTCTTTGTCTAGCTCGTCAGCTGGAAACTCCCCCCATTCCATTAAATCTATTGCATAGACAACGCCGTATTTCCTGCAAAAAAGCGGCTTCTGTCCAAGGTAGGTAATCTTTGTCATCACGTCACACCCTTTCCTTCGCTAACCCTTACCGCCTCACTCGATCCCCTTCGTGTACCCCGTTTTCTATCTCAGACATGAAATAGTCGATAATCCCCGGAAGAGAATAGAACCGTTTTGCGTGTCGCCACGTTAAACGCCGCGCATACCAGATTGACCTCTCACGCCTCCATGTAGGCCACGGAAAATCTGACCTAACAACCTTTGTGATTATTAACACGTTGGCGTAGTTAAGAGAATACATGTACCGCTCATAATGCCGCGTCATAGCCTCCGCGAAAACGATTACCTTACCTTTTTCCGCCTCCGTCAATTCCCATATCAAATCATCTTTCGCGTCAAGCACGGCAACGGCAGACGTTACTACGTCCGATTCAGATACCATCGCAAACGTTCTTGATACCTTCTCGAATTGCTTATTAGGATTCATTCGCATGTAACCGTCAGTGTTTGCGAATATTCCACCGACTTTATACTCGGGTTTATAATCTCTCATTTGCTCACTTCCTTTCCTGATGTTGCCAGTCTCAAGGGGGAAACATTCTGCCGGTGGTGTTCTGAGTACTGTCTCAACGCCTCCCTCTTCCCCTTCTCGTATGCCGCAACAGTCGTCTTGAATATATATCTCTCCGCCTTTGTAGCTTCCCTACTCTCCGCTTTCTTAATCACACTGGAGAGCCGTTTGCGCGTCAGCGGAGCATGGCATCTGGTCTTGCACTCCGCGCTGTTACACAACATCCTTATCCAAAGCCCCTTATGACTTTTCATGCACATATACCCATGATTGTCATTAGTGATCTTGATTAGCTTATGTATGCCTGTCATTTTCATGTCCTTTCTGGCATCGCCGGTTCTCTCACACGGTATTGCTGTATGCCGGAATAAACCATGCGTCTTTTAGCTTCTCCGGCCTCAGGTCAATCACCGTCGTATGGTAGCAAGCTATTACATCAAAATCGGCGTTCTCTGGCACGAATACTACGTTATCCGTGTTTGCGCTGTAGCGACCCATAGTCTTAAATCCGCTGTGTGCGAGCCATACGTTTCCCTTGCACGGGCAATCGTAGGCGTGCGTCCACGGCATCAAGCCCATTGCTGACCGTGCTTCGTATGCTTTCTTGAAATATTCGCGGGCATTATGCACCTTGTTGCAGTAGAGAGAGAAATCCAGTTCTGTCCGTGCGTGTTTTAGTCGCTCTTTTTCATGCCGTCGCTTTCTTTCAATCATTTCTTGTCGTTGTCTTTGGATTTCTATTGTATATTCTGACTGTAAGCTATTACTCATTTCCTTCGCCCCTTTTCTCTAACCACCGACACACTTGCTCTGCTGCAAATATGCCAGAACCGTTAAGTTGTCGCTGCCAACAGCCACCGCGCCCCGACCAGATAAAGCCGTGAGACCTAAGATTCGCGCGTACCTCTTCAACCGGCTTGCCGGGAAAGAATAACTGAATACGGTTGTCAGCGGTGTTCTGCTTGACAACGATACCCGCGATTTCCTTCTCGCTGTCCTGCAACTGCGCGCGGGCTTTCAAGTCGTCAATGCGCTTTTTGACCGACCGGATATTCCCGCCCAAGTTTTGCAAAATGTATTTCGGCGTCTGGTCTTCACCCTTCGCCCGTGCTGCCTTGTTGTATGCTTTTATCTTCTCGCGTTGCTCTTGCATACCTGCCAGCTTTTGCTCAAGTTTTGTCACTGCATCGGGGTCATCTGAAGATATAACAGCGTTGGTTTCAAGGTTCTTTTCAATGCGTGCCGCCTTCTCAGTATAGTGGTTGGCCTTGTTGTTCTCTGCCCAAGCTGCGTCTTCTTTCCGATTTAGCTTATCGCGGAAGTTTCTGTCCCGTTGCTCTGAATAATGCCCAATATGTATAGGCTCTCCGAAGGGTATCGTATCACGCAACTTGTGGACGCGCTCAATAGCCGCTGACGCCGCCGCTTTCGTCTTTGTGGCCTTTTCATCATACCATCCAGCCTTCTCGCGCTGACGGCATTCCCATTCGTTCTCTTCGCGTTCTTCAAATAGGTCAGGTTGTTTCTCGCTCATCAGTTACCTCCTCAATCAATCTCCATCGTTTATCGTATGCCGGGGATGATTGCCCTGTCAATTTGTTAATCCACGACGCCGGAGCATACCCCCGCCTGTCGCTATCACATGGAATGAATAACCAAACGCAACCATGCTCCGGGCAATACAAACTACCAAAGTACGTAGACGCCTCTAAATACATTGTACGATCACACAGCGGACAACCCTCATCCATCAAGTCACCTACGGTTTTTTTCAAATGAGCGACCTTGAGTCCTGCCGTGTAGGGATATGTTGCACGAAGCAACGCCCCCCTAGCCAATCGTTTTTCCATTACCCACAACCTCCACATCCCCGTCTTGACACAGCCGCCTGAACGTCTCCCTATCCATTACCCGCCGGTCACCGTGTGTTGTGTATAGAACCACGTCGGGGGCGGTTGACTCAAGGTAGTAGTACCCGCCACTGTTGAACTTGATGAATTTGTATAGCATTACCAACCACTCCCTCTAGGATACTAATGTCGCCACAGGGTGATGATACAACATGCCTGAAAAAGCACACTCGCGGTTACGAATATCGCCGTTCCAAGCCACTTATAGCTTCGAGTCCGGCTATACTTTATCCAGTCAAAAACGGCGAAGGGAACGAGTACCGTAAAGAAAATTATGTACATCGCCATCACCAATCACCCCCTTCCACCGCGCCGCCGCAACAGGCCAGCAATGCGCCTATTGTTGTGATATACGGCCAAGTGTACCTTGAGTTCCACAACCTCGTCACGCTCAAAGTAACTCGACCCGCCCCGAACCCCTGTAACGTGCAGACGTCCTTGTTCAACGTGATAAAAGACACACTGCCGCGACAGGCTTAGAAAAACCCTTGCTTCTTTAGTCGAAAGGTCATTGTCCATAAACACCTCCTTTGGCAGCCAAGCCGCCGGTTGTCTTACTTGTCACTAACACCAATCTCGATATGCAGGGCGTCTTTGACTGCCTGTGCGATAATCTCTGCTAAAGCATCGTAAGTTTTCTGTTTTGCGGTAGAGCCATGCTCTTGATCTATCCTAAGTGCTTCTTTGCCGAGTTCGGTGTATTTCATTTGTAAGCCTTTCAACACACCCACAATGTGAAAGAACTGTTGCGTTGTCAAACTATTCTTTGCAAGGGTATCTATCCATTTGCCAAGTGCGAAGCTGAGGATTTGCCCTAGCTTCATTGCGTGATCATAGTTTTCCCGCGCAGTTGCTTCTATGTTAGCCATGTTCACCTTTCTGGCGTTCCCGCCTGTTAGACAAATAATCGGGCTTTATTTGAAACCTTTTGTCTATGATGCCGCCTACCTCTATATCCTTGACTGGATTCTCTGCCACCACCAACATTGCCTCCCTAATGTCGCTTGCTTCTTTCGCGTTTATCGCTCTCTCTACCGCTATC
>Ga0075116_10000099_pt1 | contig 39440 bp, 49 predicted proteins | sample AntAceMetag02UKC_FD_69786 | JGI IMG/M metagenome (GOLD analysis project Ga0075116, IMG submission 69786) | Saline lake microbial communities from Ace Lake, Antarctica- Antarctic Ace Lake Metagenome 02UKC | ecosystem: Environmental > Aquatic > Non-marine Saline and Alkaline > Saline | place...
TTATAAGAATAATCACATTGATTTCTATCATAACATTTTCGTTGGATTAGTCCATTATAACACGAGCTCCATTTTTCACATTCCCAGCTCGGCTCGCAAGGTTGTTCTATGTTTGAAGTATGGCCAGAAGATTCTTGGTCTTCTTCTTGTTCAGGGTCTCCACAATCACTCGGACATAAAAAATAACCCTCATTAGCATCACAAGTTCCATCTCCGCAGAAAGGAGGAATAAATGGTTCTTCGCAATCCCTAGGACAATTTGTTTCATTCTCATCACTTATACAAAGACCATCACCACAAAATCCAAAATCAGAAAAGTCACACGCATCCCCATAACCATCCAAATCATTATCTACTTGAAATGGATTGTAAACATAATAACAATTATCCTCCCAGTTTAAAATACCGTCGCTATCATAATCTCTATAAGGTTCAGGCATCCCAGTAGCAGAAACTAAACTAATCAAAAATATGCTAAATAAAACTATAAGACAAATTTTAATTCTCATTTTCTTTTCCGAACAACCATCACCACTCCCGCCAGCACAACCACAATTAATCCACATATTAATCCAATTCCCTTGCCTGATTTAACAAAACCAATAACAGCTCCCAATCCAGTTCCAGATGTTTGCCCTCCCACTTCTTCATTTAAAATTTCTGTTTCTTCATCTTCTGTTTCTGTATCCTCTTCTTGATTATCTAAAACAATAGTTGAAGGAGTATAGCTTCCACCCCCACCTCCTCCACCGCCATCATTGTCATTCCCGCCATCATCACAAGTACCACAATCTTGAGAGCATGTTGAACATGTTTCGCCATCATTACATGAACCATCTCCACAGTATGGGTCTTGTTTTTCTAAACATATGCTTGGTTGCCCTGTACAAATATAATTATATTCAATTTCACAAATAGAAGAACACCCATCGCTATTATCAATATTATCATCATCACACTCTTCACCTGTTTCAATTATTCCATTTCCGCAGACATCATCTAAAGAAGGCAAGGAGTTGATAGTTAAGTCTAATTCTATCTCTTTTCCAAAGTTTTCAGTATTGTAAGTTACTTTTTCATTTGCTTCAACACCATTAATAACAAAACTTATTGTTCCAGAAGTAATTCCATAACAAGGAGATACATCAAGATAATAATTCCCCCCAACTATCTCACTTAAACCAGAAATATCATGATTCAATATTGCTTTGATAATATAATCTTCTTCTAATAATTCTCCATCATAAGAAACTGTTCCATAATAACTCACAGGAATATTTGGGGGACAAGAACTTGCCGAAACAAGACTAATTAATAAAACCAGAGCAAAAATGGAGACAACTTCTTTTTTCATATTATTTGGATACATGTTTTGTTTAAAAGTATTATTGTCGTCGTAAATATAGTTTTAGTTATCACTAAGAGCCGATAAAAAAATAAAAGAAAAAGAAAAAAATTAAATTAACTTAAATTGAATCTGGTTCATATATTACAGTTTCTCTACCTTCACTTCCAGCAGCAGTTCTAACCCAATATCCTTTTGTAGGTTCTATCTCTGTTGCAGAACTCCAAGTAGTATCTCCACTTGCAGTAACTGAAAGTAGTTTGTAGATTCCCAATTTCTTACTAACATATTCGTCCATATAAAAAGGTTTTCTTAATGTTCTAAGAGCCATCCACCAAGGCGATGAAGCCGAATCTACTCCAAATCTTCCGATTAAATTCCAACTTTCAGTTGCTAAATCTATTCCATTTGCTCCTGGAACAGTATTTACTGGAAAATTCTTTTCAGCACCATAAATCCAATCTTCATTTTCCATCTTTATCCAATAAGAATATCCTGGAACTATAGATGCAAGTTCTTCATCTTTATGATTTTTCACATAATCAAATTTACTCTTTGTTGAAGTAGTTCTTGCCCTATACCAAACTCTTTCTACAGCATTATATTGAAATACTGTTGCAGTACTTGTTCCTTCATAAGCAACATTCTCAATTATATCTCCTAAAACATCATCAATATCTGAACTTGTTGGCACATAAGGTATTGAAATTAAATTCCATCCTTTCTCTAACTTAATTCCCCAACTATAAACAGTTACATCAAAAGAGTAATACTCAAATTCATCACCATTAATTACTTGTATAGTAACATGATGTTCTCCTCTTTGGTCATTTGTTGGTTTTGGACTATTCCACTTAACTTTACATTTTGTCTTAGCACTGTTATGTTCTACTTCCATCCCTACAGGAGTACCTGCTGGAACTAATGAACACACTCCTCCAACAACACTATGAGGGAATTTAGCAGTTCCATCTCCGAAATCAGCATCTAGTGCTTCACCTGCTACAACTTGTTGATTAGCTAATTGAATTGGATCTAAAATCTCAATTTCATAAAGTTCTTCAATACATGTTTCATCATCACCGTCAGAAACACATAAGTCAACAGTATGTTTGCTTGCAGAATCCCATGTATAAACAACATGTCCATCGTCAAATTCACTTACAACTTCATCATTATCAAAAGTCCAAGTAAATGTTAATGGCTTATCAGCTTCAACATCCTCTGCACTTGCAGTAAATTTAACAGCTTCACCAGATGCAGCAACTTCTTGAGTTGTAGTTATTGCAACATTCTCTGGAGCAACATTTGCAACTTTCACAGTTGCAGAATCTGTCGCTTCATTCCCAGCAACATCTTTGATAGTTACTTTAACATCATAATTTCCACTATTTTCATATTGGTGTTTATAATTTCCAGTTCCTGAACAACTACTAACAATACCATCATCCCAAGCAATCTCACAAGTATCTAAATTTTCTTCAGTTACATAAAGATAAATTAAAGATTTTTCTTCGTTATTAATTGGTGGTCTATCTCTTTCTGAACCATCATAATTAACTGAAAAAGTAGTTATTACTGGTTCTGTGTTATCAATTGTGAAATCTACTTCATCATAAATAATTGAATCCACAAAAAGTCTCAAACAAGAACTTCCATCATCTACTTCATTAGTATTCCAAGGATATTCTGTTTCACTTCCACCAAAAGCATCACCATCATTTAAATCAATCCAAGTTCCAGGACTAGTACAATTTCCATCTGCATATTGCAAATAAAGTCCAGGAACACTACCCAAATTTTCCCATTTTATAACTAACTCATCAGAAACATCTGAGTTTTCAATTGGAGATGTAAAATTTACTCCAAAACTAGCAGAACTCACCATCCCAACACTAACCAACAAAACACTTAACATTAATATACTTAATATTATTTTTTTCATATTATTTTTTTATAACCTCCTTACAACTATTTCTTCACCTTGTCTGTTACAACTAAGCCTCAGTTGCCGAACTAAATCCGACCATAGATTGTTATACAATTTGTTACACGCATAACTATAAACTGGTAAAGAATTAAACCTCTTTTCAATCACCATAACCAAATCAAAAACATATTTCTTTAAAAACATTATTGTCGTCGGTAATATAGTTTATTTGTTATTACTCAAATCCAATGAAAAATGAAAGAAATTTTTTTTGAAGTTTTAGGATATTTTGAAATGCTAAAAAGATATTTTTTTATCTCCATAAATTTTTTGCCCTTCACAATTCATCCAAAGTGCTTTGAATCTTTCTAATGCTCCAGGTTCATTTTCTTTTAATATTTCATTCATATTCTTAACCATTAATTCTTTAGATTTATCAAAAGCAGTTTTTGTAAAATCTCCTTTGATAAGACACTTCACTAATTCATTTGAAGGTTCTAAATAAAGTGCTGCTATTTTGTCTTTAATAGGGTTAGTAGTTCTTGTTTCATCAAACCAAAATTGAAATGGAAACTCGTACCCAATAAAGCAAGTACCCTTACCAAAACCAGAACATTTTTTACCAAGAGAAACTGCTACAAAACAAGATCTAGCATACGTTATTTTGTCTTTTAAAAGTTCATCATTTTCATTTTCTTTTATTATAATCTCTCCTTTTTCTCCCTCAATACAATCTTCGCCCCATGCCCATTAAAAAAGATGAGTTTTGGTTTCTGTTTTTCTATGAATTTATTTATAGTTTCTTTTTTGACGGTTCCCGCTTTAAAATCAGTTACTGGCACACCCCTTTCTTCAGCATATTTAATAACTAGTTTAGCGTAATGTGATAAGTAAGTTGTTGTGTCATCATGTTCTGGTCTAGTAACTAATAATCTTTGAGACATTTTAAATAGAAGTCAAGGTTTTTGTTACTTCCCCACGAGAAAGAGCCTGAATAAATCTTAATTCCATATTTAAAATCTGTTTACCAGTGTCATCCATTTTATTAACATGTTCTGCTATCTGAACCTTATTGAAGGAACCTTCTCCTCCAATGGATAACTTATAATCTTTAGGCATTGTAGCTATTTTCATTAGGACAATTTGTTTAATTCTTTCTAATTGCTTTTTCTTTTCTTCTTCATTCATATTATTTCTAATTCTTTTAAAATTTTCTTTCCTAATTCAGTATCATTCCTGATTTCAATATAAGCTACATTCCAGGTATATGGTTTTTCATCTATAACTGCAATTATATCCCCCCTTAGATTTTCAGGGATATTTCCAAAAATTTTTAAGAATTTAGCTTTTTCGTCTTCCATTATATTTTTCTCTTTTCTTAAATGTTTAAAGATATAGCACCTTTTATAAGTTATGTTTTAAAGTTAATTTATTCGTCTTTTTCTAATCTTCACAAAAACAAATGCTCCAATTACTCCCAATATCAAAACAGAAACACTTATTGTTCCGCCTGTTCCTAATGTTTCTGTAATTGCTCCTGTTATCCTTGATAAAACATTAGGCGAATCATCAAAATTAGTAAGTTCTATTTCATTGTCTTCTTCAACACCACAAGATTTTGATATTGTTGGTTTGTCTTTTGTAGTTCCACAACTATTCGAATCTGTGCATGTTCTTGTTTGTATTTCATTTACACATGCATTCCATTCGTCACATTCCCATTCTTCATAACAAACATATGAACTCCTTCCACTGCCCCCACTAACTGTTGTATCACTAGAAGAATCGCCTGTGTCAGAAGAATCTGTTTCATCGGTTGGTGCAGATAAGACAACATCATTTTTTATTGCATCACCAGAGTTGTAAGAAACCTTATCAAGAGCATTAACACTAAAGGAATAAGTTCCATAAGGAACATCCTCATAAGAAAAAGTCAGAGTATCAGAAGAAGTTGTTCCAATTAAATCTCCATCCACATAAACATCGTAACTATCAATCCCACTACAATCAGGGACATCTGTTGCAGCATCCCATGTTAATATTATATCTGTTCCAGAACTTGTTACTTCAAGGTTTGTTGGTTCAGAAGGTGCATCAAAGTCAATACATATTTCTTTTTCAGCACTAACAAAACTAATCAATAATAAACCAAGAAAAATAAGCAAATAAATTTTTTTCATTTACATCTCCCTGCAATTTCCTAAAACATCACAAGCATATGCCCTTATCCAGTATAAACCACTTACTTCTAAATCATATTCTGTTGCATTAAATTCATGTTCATAAAATCCAGAAACTGGATTGTATGTTGTAGTTATCCATCCACTATCAAAATAATTGTCTTCAGATAATAAAGGATTTGTTATTTTATATTGAACAGTTTGAATCTCATACATATCAGTAACATTGAATTTTACTGGGATATTATCTCCATAAACATAGTCGCCTATCATAAATTCTATTTCAGGTGGAGAAGTATCTAATTCCATTTCCATTAACTCCACTTCAATTTCATACTCTCCAGGATATAATGCAGGGTTTGAAGATATGTCTAGAGTAACTTTATCTCTTCTATCTAATTCTAACATATCAATATAATTACTTGGGTCATAACAATAGAATGTTCCAGATGGAATATCTGTTTCTGTATAAAGGATTCCTTGTTGAACTCTGAACTCTGCAGTTTCTTCAACACATTTGAGGGCAGTTGTTTTGCTTAAAAATTCAAGATTAAATAAAGGACGCTGTTCAACCATAGCCCCCAATTGAAAGTCCCCCTTGCCAACAGAACAATCGCCCAAAGGTAATGGACATGCCTGTTCCAAAGAACTAATATCTACTTTCAATACCAAAGACGCATCAGGATTATTCATTCCATCATCTTCATAATCAAAACTAAATGTTGTAGTTGTTGTGTCTCCAGCAATAAAGTCAGAAATAAATAATTTTGAAGGATTTATAATTACTCCTGTAGCAGTTACAATTCCAATTAGTAAAATACTTGCAATGATTAATGTTAATGTTTTTTGTTTCATGTTGCAAGTGAGACCTCGAGCTTTGTGTAGAATTCGCCGCTACATTTACTTATAGTATATGTACAAGCATCACAATCCCCTATTATTTCATAACGAAGTTTTTCAATATTCAAAGGGGCAGATGTCCCAATACATGAAATAGGACCATAATCATCAAGGCTAGTAGAAGTAATTTCCACATTAGTAGAACATATTTCATGTTTGTTATTATTAGTATCCTCATAACTAAAATTTAATATTAAATTTTGAGGAATCTCATCACCTTCACCAACCCTTGCTCTAATATAAAAATTTGCTGTTGGGATATAGCCAAAATCAGTTCCCCCCAAATCTTCAGTTTCCCAAACTCTAAATTCATGATTATCAAAAGTTCCAGCAGTTCCACATGAAGGTTTCTCATTTATCAACAGCTCTCCTCCACTACCTAAATAAAACACAGGACCTTTAACTTCTGCTGTTCCAGTAATCCTTCCATAATAACTCAATAAAGAAGCAGACACAAGCCCAACTAATAAAACTACTAAAATTCCTGTTATTAATATTTTCTTTCTCATTTGATTATAAAACCCTGACTTGCAGGGTTCATTTTTTGCTATCTTTTAAAAAAATAAATAAAGATAAAAAATAAAAATTGTTTTTTGTTTATGCAGTGTATGGTAATACTTCTGTTACAACCTTATAGTATCCTGGCATTGTTGCTGGATTAAATGTATTCTCTATGTTAACTACTATTTCTCCAGTGTTCATCATAAATGCTCCACCATCAGAGTAATCCATCATATCTGTTTCAAACAGATAATTTGTTGGATACCATGCTGTTAATTTTTTATTACCTGCATCGTAATCACTTGATGGAACTAACCAAATCTTTGCTCCACTGTGTAAAGCATATCCATCAGGAGCAACACTATAATCAGCATCAATATTCCAGTCAGTTGAATCTGGTAAACTCATCACACTATCTTCACTACCAGATACAAATTTATATCCATCAGCATCTGTTGTAAATCTTACTATTTCTGCTCCTGGATTATTTCCTCCCCAATTTGTAAATCTATTTTGCTGGTCTGCATAGTAAATTAATACATATTCTATACCTGCTTGTAATCCAATCGCTTCCAATTCATAATCAAATGTGGGAGAAACCAAATCATACCTCAATGTTGCTTCTATGTTATCGCTAGGTATAATTGCCCAATCTGTGTTTTTGTTTTCCAATAACAATTCTCCATAATATCTTGTTGAGATTACATCATTAGCTCCTACATTACAACTACTATATTCATTATTAGTACATTTCCGTGCTGTTGTTACAAAGTTAAGGGGTATTTGATTGTCTCCTCTATTCTCCATTGTTATTGATTTTACATCTACATCACCACCATAAACTGGACTATTTCCCATTGTGTACTCATAAACATTATCTGCACAACCTTGAACTATAACAGATTGTTCTACTTTTGCTTTTCCTGTTATTTGTGCATAGAAAGGTATCAAAGCAGCACTAACCAATCCTATTCCAAGCAAAACAATCACAAACAATGGAACTGTCTTACCAAAAACATTAACTTTCTTATTCATAATTTTTCTCATCTTTTCTTAAACCTCCTTATAGCTATATTGTAATTATCCCCTAAAGGATAATGAACATTAGAATAATCCGAACTAGAATGACAACTATTGTTACCTATCATAACTAAATTAAAATAACTTCGGTTAAAAACATTATTGTCCTAGAGATATAGGTTATTTGTCATCCCTGAAACTTGATGAAAAACCATAAAAAACAAATTATATATCTAATCATAATTAAATTTATAAAGATAAATCTAATCATTTTATTACAATGTTATATGTTGCCGCAAGAAATGATGATACTTACATAACAGAAAATCAAACTTCAGCTTCAAAATTATCAAAATTATCAATAATACCAATGGGCAATAAAGGGATTTCTATGGGAGATGTTATTGCTTATTTTAAATTTCAAATTCCAGATAAAAAAGTAGTTCTCACCCCCCATAATACATTCCGTGATGCAGTAAAAGTTTCAGATGCTTCTCTTTTAGAGAATTATCTCAATGAAGCGACTGAAATGCTTCAACTTGGAGAGTTTGACCCAGAAAGAGTAAAATGGGATGAACAAAGAGAAGCAAACCAAAGAGCATTAGATTCACTTGTTAAAAAATAAATAATTATTCTGTTTTATCTTCTAAAGATTCTGTTAAACCTTCTAATTTTTGTCATTTTAATCCAAATCCCACGTATCTATATCAAATTTTGAATGAATGGGATGGTCAAGAATCTCATTTGATGTGGTCAGAAATCTCACTGCATCTCCGTAACCCTCCATATAAGCTTTTTTCTCTTCTTCAGATTTATAATTTGCAACAGTTTCTTTCCCTCTTTTTCTTTCTTCTTCTAGTAGTTTTTCTCCCCTGTCCATAGCGTCAAATCAAGATATTCTCCCTTAAAAGTATTATTGTCGTAAAAAGAATACGTTATTACTGAAAATTAATTAAGATTTTTTTCACAGAAATATTTAAAAGAACAAGAGGATAATTATCAAAATGAATTTAAAACAAATTATCCAAACAGGATTCTTTATTGGCGGATTATCCCTAGCAGTTAATGCATTTGCTGAAACTCCCCCAAAAGTTCACGCAAACGAATTAATCTCACTCCAGTTTACTGAACAAGAAAACATATTAAATCTTGGGTATGATACCAATCAAGATAGAGTTGAAGATGTAATGTTGAAGTATAAAACAGAGACACCCCACGATGGAAGTTTATATGATTTTTATCTAATGGATTATGCAGTAGATTTAAACAAAGACAAGAGATTTGACGATAATGAATGGTTTGGAAATTTAGGATATTTAGAGATGTTTAAAGAGGGAAAAGAGAATTTACTCGAAGTTGACCCAAATGGATTATTGTTTATAGATGGATTCTTCCCTCTAGATTTCTCAACATCTAAAAAAACAATAACCTTTGAATATGAAAAATATGAATCATTTTTTGATTCTTTTTTAGAAATTGGTGAGGGTTTCGTAATCAAGGAGGACTCTCCTGGTGGTGAAAGATACGCATACGCAGTAGATTCCCACCATATCAATAAAATGTGGCCCTCACAACACGTGGCAAATGTCCATTTAGATTCTTATGCAATTGACAAAAACAACGATTTGGAATTTAGTAGTGATGAATGGGTTGAATATAACCAAAAGAAAGACAAGAAATAAATAACAGAAAATAAAATGAACTTAAAACAAATTATCCAAACAGGATTCTTTATTGGCGGATTAGCTCTTGCGGTTAATGGGTTTGCAGATGCAAACTTGCCAAAAGTACATGCAAATCAGTTAAAATCTGTTTGGTATAATCCTGAGAGCATCTCGCCAGAAACTCCGATAAAAAATCTTTTGCATCTTGGATATGATACTAATCAGGATAATCAGCCTGATATAGCATTTAAGTATGAACTATCTAAACTATCGGCTTTTGATTGGGAAGAAAAGACTGATTTGGTAGAATATGCTGTTGACAAAAACAAAGATGGGGAATTTAGTGAGGATGAATGGGTTAAATATAAACCGGCAAAAGAAGAATCAGATTTTAATGGTAAAAAAAGAGATTTACTAAAAATAAATCCAGAGAGGTTAGTAACTCATGTTTGGAATTTACCATGCAAGGACAATTTTTCAAATAATGCACTTGATCTTGGATATGATATTAATGCAGATGGTTTAGAGGATTCAAGATTTTTTTATAGTGTGTTGGGTAATTCTAGTCAGGATAATAATGCTCCTCCTTGGATTGAGGATGTTCCTCACTGGGTTCATCAAACAATCACTCCTACAGAAAATATGGAAGCTGTAGCCAATTTAGTTTCTTATATAATTGATCAGGATTTTGATGGGTTCGATGAGAATGAATGGTCTCAGCATATACCAAAAGAAGAACAACCAAAGAAATAATGGAGAATAAAAAATGAACTTAAAACAAATCGTCAAAAAAGGATTGATTGTTGGAGGATTACTTGTGGCACTTAGCGGGTTTGCAGATGCAAACTTTCCGAAAGTGAGTGCAGATGAGTTAAAATCTTTTAATCGAGATATTAATGGTGATTATGTTTCTCTAGGGTATGATATTAATCAGGACAATCATGAAGATGTAAAATTCCGTTATTTCATATACCCTGTAGAAGATAATAAAGATTATACACTGGCTTATACAGAATTAGATTCATATGCTGTTGACAAAAATAAAGACGGAGAATTTAGTGATGATGAATGGTTTGAACCCAGATTTTCATCAGAAGAAGAGGTACAACAAGAGTCTGTAAAAGGAAAATTACCTAAGATTCACCCCTTTGACTTAATGTGTTATGAAACCAATAGACAAAATAATGAATCAAATCTTTTTCTTGGATATGATGCTGATTTTGATGGTTTCGAAGAATTAATATTTTATTACGGGTTAGAAAGTGAAAGGTTTACAACTTTGTATGATTATGCAGTTGACAAAAACAACGATTTGGAATTTAGTGATGATGAGTGGTTTGAATATTAATAACCAAAAAAACAATTCATCTATGATTTCCTAATCACATCGATTTAAAAGAATTATTGTTATTACTGATTATTGATGAATCATCTCAAATACATTAACATTATAAACCTCTTTCCTTCCTTTATTTTCATGTTATACATATTTTCCCAAGGCGAATCAGCTTATTTTACAGAAGACGAAAAAACAGCATTAAAACTTGCAACAGGACATGAAGATGAATTAATTAAAAGAAAAGATTCTTCTCTGACCGACCTTGTTGCTTATTTTGGAATGTATGTAAGGGAAAAAGACACGCCGATTGGAGAAATGCAAGTAACTTCTGCTAGCGATATTGTAATGGGATTTATGATGTTTCGTGGAGAAGCAGAAGTTAAATTTACAAAACATCCGACAATAAAAAAAGCATTTAAGGTGCATAAAAGAGGAGCTCTTGAAGATTATCTCGGAAAACTTGACTCAATTTCCCAATTAGATACTTCTAATCCAGAAAGAATAGAATGGGAAACAAAGATGTCGTCTTATCGCAAAATGCTTGAAAGTCTCTTTTAATCATGCCATTCTACTAATTTCCCTTTTCCATCTCTTAAAAACAAACTGCCACCAGAATCTGTTAAGTCAAGTTCGAAGTTAGCTTTCTCAAATGGGTTAAGTATCTGCTCATCAAAAATAAATTTCTTTCTCCCCTCACCATGCATATCCCAATTACTTATATCACAATCAAATTCACAATTATTCACAATACCCTTTGAGTCAATAGAAATACATCCACTACATTTATCCAAAGATTTCTCACACAAATTTATATTCTTTTTAATACAGCTTTCCCAAGCATCTACTAAATCATTAGAATATTTATCTTCACCAGAATAAAAATAATAATTTGCAAACCCCTCTTCAACCATTTCTAAATTCACATTTGCATTATCCCTATAAACATAAGCTAACAATCTATTATACTTATCATATTTCGGAATCCCAAACTCTAACTCAACCTCTTTTCCCAAAATCACCATCTCCAAAAATTTCTTGGCCTCTTCATAATATCTCTCTCCTCTTTCAGGAGAATTAATTCCGAGCAATCTAACAGATTCTCCCCCTACAACAATTGTATCACCATCAATAACTCTCTCAACTTTTACATATTCCCTATCTTCAAAAAAAGTTTTAACTCCTGCATCAAGAAAACGATAATTTAGTATAAAGAGGACCAACATCAAAAGGATTAATAAAAATATCTGTTTTTTTCTATCCATATCTATTTACAGTAAACATTTTAAATAAAGATTTGTGTGATTCGGTATGGAAAAAGGTGATGAAAATTTAATGATAGATATGCTGGATTCTAAACAAAGGAAAGAGTTTAAGAGATTAATAAAATTGGATGATGCAGTGTTCGTGGCAGGTTCTAAGAGGTCGTATAGATTTATGAAAAAGATGCAGGGACATATAGAAGCATCTCGGAATTATACGATTCCCATAAAAAATTATTCTGTAAGTTATTTTGGAAACACAGAAACACAAATAAAAGGGGGGGAAACCAGTCTTAGAGGAAAAGATATTTATTTTCTTCCTGATATTACTAGAAGGGCAAATGATTGGTTCGCAGAAATAGAATTAGTTTCAGATTCACTTTGGCGTTCTTCAATAAATAGTCTCACCCTTCTTTTAACAGATGTTTGTTATGATACGCAAGATACAAAAGAAGAACCACATGTTCCAATTTCAGCAAGAGTGATGGCAGATAAAATTACCAAGATTGCAAGTCCAAATGGAATAGTCACAATAGATCCACATTTTAGGCAATTTGACGCTTTGTTTGATAAAAAAACTCAGGTTTGTGTTTTAGAAAGTTGGCCGGCAGTTGTTAGACATATCCGAAAGACTGGTTCAGTCCCTTTAGAAAATCTTGTTTTAGTTTCAACAGATATAGGCGATGTTAGGAGAACCTTAAAGCAAAAACAAGGATTAGGCATAACAACAAAAATGGGATTGATTTACAAGGAAAAAGAACTTACGGGAGAGAGAAAGATAATTAATACAGAATTTATAGGGGATGTTGAAGGGAAAGATGTTCTTCTTGTGGATGATATGATTCGTTCAGGAAAAACAAATTCAAATGCGGTTAATTTAGTTAAACAATATGGTGCTGAAAGAGTTTGGACTTATGCAGCTCACCCCTGGTTTACAGATTCTAGGAAAAAAAGACAACTTATCGAATCTTGCGATGGAGTGTTAGCCAGCAATAGCCATCTCCACACATATCTGAAGGGTGTCGAATTAGTCGATCTTAGTTGGATTTTTGCAGAGGCAGCTTATAGAATTCAAACCGATGAATCTGTTTCTAGTTTGTTTAGGTTAGAGAATAATAAATAATTAATCAGTCCTCTCATAACACTCGTCTTTAGGATTTAGTGGTGTAGATGTATCATCAATTATCAGTTCACATATACTTCTATTATTGGTTGATATTGCAACCTCTCTATAACATTTGTTTCTTATACGAATTTCAATTACATTCTCACAAATACTAGCATCCCATGTTTGTTCTGCAACATTAACATAACATATTTCCTGTAAATCACTATCAGATATCTCAACACAAATATCCTCATTTTCTGTTTGTTCTGCAACCCAGAAATAACATTTTTCTCTCAAATCACTATCGTCTACATTCTCACAAATATCAGAATCACCTGTGTGTTCTGCAACATGAATATAACATTTGTTTTTATGATTACTATCATAAACTATTTTCTCGCAAATTTTAACATCACTATTTGCTATTGCAAGGTCAATATAACAACCAGCCTGTTCTTCACTATCAGTTATTTCTTCACAAGGTATTGGTTCTGGTTCTGGTTCAATATAAGGAATCTCATCTTCTGTAATATCAAAATCACTTTTATATTTCTTAAAATAAGCATCAACTAAACCCTCTACAAATTTATTGCCTGCTCCTGGCTTGCCACCTGATGCAATTAAATAAACATTCTTTGTCCATGCCAATATCCCTCCCTCACCAATATTAAGTACCCTCTCTCCCTTATATTCTTCTAGACTAAATGGCCCTTCATCAATTCCTCTAGCCAAAATCCATCTAAGAGAATTTCTTACATCTTCTTTTTTATCAAATTCACAAACCATTACCATGCCAGTAGAATATTCAGCTGCACAACATTTTATTGTTCCTACATTTGTTCCATCTTCTAAATGCACTGGAACTTGTGTGTGCTCATCTTCACCATATCCAGATTGAATATATTCATTATCTCCAATGTCTTTTTCTATGAGTAATTTAGAACACTCTGTGGGTTTTTCCTCGTCATCCCCTCCGAATAGTTTTTTGAACCATTCAAGGAACCTGTTCCATACATTACTACTCACACATCCTCCATTAATACACAAATTAGTTTGGCATTCAAAATTGTTTTCGCATACTTCGTTATCTCCAAATTGATTTGCGAACGCATTATTTGTATCTAAACAATAACCTCCATCTTTTCTATAACCATAAGGGTAACATTTATCTTCTAATTCACAACCATTGCAAGAATAAAATATTTCGTCGTCCTTATCTTCTTCTGGACAAGATGCACATTCACCTCCGCACATCCTGATTTTGTCTTCGCATTCTTTTTTAGGTTCACATTCTCCCATTCCACATTCCCCATACTCAAATCCAATTTCTGTCGTGTCTTCAACAGAACCACAAGAACTTGTTTCTTTTGTATAAACCTTAAACCTAATTTTTGTAACTCCTCCACCTGGCTTTTCTGCTACCATAGTGTGGATAAAATATCCTTCATTGTCTGTTTGTTCTAACCCAGGAGTGTGCCATCTGTCATCATACATCATAGCATAAAAAGCATAATTAGGGAGCCGATTTTCCCCTGCATCAAAAACTTCTATCATAATCCTAACTTCATCTCCAAGTTTATAACTTCCTTTATTAAATGTTATTTTTATTTCACCTGCACATATTACAGGTTCATCGGCAGGGCAATTTTCCCTGGCAGACATTTCACAAACCCATCCCTCGTTCACACATTCGCATTCTGGGATATGTGTTCCATCGTCGCAAATATAATATTTCACATCCCCATCTTCACATTCTTTGTCAGGTTCATCAAATTCTATACATTCACAACCACAACTTCCTTCCACAGCCCCCTCCGGACAATATAAAGTACAAAAAGCTTCACAACAATCTCTATCACACACTTCATCTTCTTGACAAATGCCATCCCCACAAATTTCTTCTTCTACTGGGGATGTCTCAGTTCCATTAGTTATATTTTCAGTAGTTCTTCCAGTAATTTTACTCCAAACATTTTCAAATAAACCAGCAGATACAAAACTAACAGAAATCAACAATAGGGATATTACCATTAAAGTGAATACTACACCACCTTTTTTCATGTTTATATTAAGATATAACTATTTATTAAATTATCTAAACAATCTGCATCTCAAATCCTAATCTTCATCAACTACTTCTGGTTCATCAGGCTCTTCAGCATCATCTCCATCTGTGCTTGTTCCACTTGTGTCTGGTTCTGGTTCTATTCCTCCAACTTCAGGAGTTATATCTCCATCATCTCCTGTATCACCTACGATTCCTTGTGGTCCTGGGTCCACTCCACCTAAATCATCATCTCCATTATCAACATCGTCTCCATCAACATCTATCTTAATATCCCAAGTCAAGCCATCATCACCATCTACATCCATTGCTGGATGATCTACAACCCAGTTTTGAATATCTGTGTCAATATCTTTAATTCCTTCTTCTATTGTCCAAACTTCATCTACCAAAACAAAATCCTCAATAACCTCTCCCCCAACATCAATTGTTTCATTTTCAAATCCATCTATAATACCATTAATTTCATTTTCAATAATATAATTTATCAGCCCGTCCTCGTTTTCAACCATTGTAATTTCCCCACATTTTTCTTCTAAAAAAATATCGCCATCATAACAATGAGGAATAGCTTCTTGCATTGTCATCACTTCATCTTTAGGTCCTGAACACTCTACTTCATCCCAGTTGCCTTCAGCATCCCAACATTTTGCAGATGTTTCTTTTAGATGATCATATTGTCTACATTCTGGTTTAGTATTTTGATTTTGGCACTCTGGAGGAATCTGATCTGATTTTCCTCCATGAAAAGATAGCATGTCTTCTTGTTTCTCTCTAAATAAATTCATTAAAAAATCTGGGACAAAACTTTCTGCAGGAGGCCTCAAAGCAATCATTTGGTCACATGCTTCTTGGTCATCTTTGTATTCACACCTAACTGCTAAAGCAATCATCTTCTTACATTGTGCTTTTTCATCAACGTCAGAAACATCATCACAATTACAAGTTCCAGGATCACCCATACAACTTCTAATATCTAACATTAATTGAATAAATAATTCTTCTTGGAGTTTTTTTAATTCTTTTAATTCTTTTTGAAGCGATTCAGGAGCAGTTTCTGGATTACATTTTTCTTCTTTTAACATAGCAGTATAATCTTCTTTTGCAAGTTTTTTGCACATCTCAAAAATCTCTTTAGTAAGTCCTGCCATTAGCTGTGTTTTTTTCTCCTCTAAAACATAAACATCAAAATTATCTGAAAGCCCTTCTTCGTCTTCTATTATATCAATAAGCTCATCAACACTTTCTTCAACTTCATCAGCAGTATCTAATGAAACTTTTTCTTGCACGACCTTAAGTTTTTTATGTGCTCTTTCAAGATTTTTAATAGCATCTTCCTCATCTTGATTTTGAGAATTTTCCATAGCTGAATCTATTTCTCTTTCTCTTATCTCCAAAGCCAATCTTACCTTATTATCCCCAGAGGAGAAAAACATTCTAACATTATTTGTGAATCTATTAAATCCAGAATAAGTTTGAGCTTGCTCTTGAGCCTGAATCAAAGGAGAGACTAATAAAATACCTACAAATAATATCACAATCATCCCCTTTTTCATACTTATATTAAAAAACAATTGTATATAAAATTACCGAATTGAAAAATCCTAAATGCGGGAGACAACTCGCTCCCAGAGAAGTCGTGATTAATTAAAAATATTTGTCGCTTCTCTAAAAGCTCGGGATTTGAGGCTCAACGAAGTTGAGTCACCTGCTTGCAGGTTCTCGTGCCCTCTTTGGGTATCCCTCCTTGGGAAAATAATCTTATATCAGAAAATGCATTTCACTTTGTTCAATTGCATAAATGCGGGAGACAGGATTTGAACCTGCGTAGGCACTAAGCCACAGCCTCTTAAGGGCTGCCCGTTTGACCACTCCGGAACCCCCGCCTAAAACTTGGAGTATAATTCAACTTAAAAATTTAACTAAAATTATTTTTTCTTCTCAATCTTCACGCCTAATTCTTCTAATCTCTTCAAATGAGCTTGCATAATTGCTTCGATATTTTGAATCATTTTAAACAATTCATTTCTCTCATTCACTAAAGTATTCAAAGCTCCCTGATGAAATCCAATTTCTGTTTCTTTTGGCATTTCTTGGCTTGACTTTTCCTTAGAGTCTTTAGCCAGCGCTTTCTCAAGATTTTCTTTATCTATTTCCATATTTTTCCATAAGAATTCAACTTAAAAACTTAACGCTTCAATAATTTTATAAACTTCAAAAATATTTTATTAATATGAATTTCAAGTCTAATGGTTTTAAAATTATTTTAAGTATTGTTCTGGCAATTATTGGAAACACTTTTTATTGGTATACATTCCCTGCTAAAGGAGGTTTATTGGTTACTGAAAGTTTACCTGTTGCAATTATGACCTTGGTATCCCCTATAGGATTAATTTATTTATTATCCTCAATTGCAGTAATTTATATTCTTGTGAGTTTAATCCAAAAAGTAAAATAATCGCGAACATCGTGAGCCAATTTTCCTAATTATTTCTTCCCACTAACAAACAAAAGACACAGACAATTCCCCTTCAATCCTATTTCTCCACGATGAAATACACATGGGCAAATAATCTCTTCATCTTTCTTTTTATCTCCACTAACAACTCTACATGGACAATAATTCTCTCCATATTTTTTCCTCTTTGCTAAAAGCCCCTTAATTAATTCTTGCACTATCTTTTCATCTGGATTCACTTTTATCCCAACCTTTAGAGCATACTTTTCAATCTCTTTCCTTAAATCCTCTTCATTTTTAGATTTGAATTGGACAACTTTCATAAACTTTATAATCTCTCTTGCTATTTATATCTTATGAAAGAGTTGGTAATAAAAGTTCTCAAAAAAGCACTAAAAAAAGAAAAAATTGAATTAAAAGACGAAGAAATTAGCAATTTATTAGAAATGCCGCCAAACCAAGACATGGGAGATTATGCTTTTCCTTGTTTTTTTCTAGCAGATAAACTTAAACAAGCACCAAACCAAATTGCTTTACAAATAAGATCCAATATTGGAAATCATCCTATAATGGATTTTGACGACATTCAAACATCCGGAGCTTACATCAATTTTTTTATAAGTAGAAAAAATCTTGCAAGAAAAACTGTCTGGGAAATTCTGACTCAAAAAGAAAAATATGGAAAAACTAATTTAGGAAAAAGAAAAAAAATAGTAGTTGAATTTTCTTCTCCAAATATTGCTAAACCTTTTGGAATTGGACATTTAAGGTCAACAATTATTGGAAATGCCATTGCAAACATTTGTGAGTTTGAAGGATTTAATGCAGTAAGAATAAATTATTTAGGAGATTGGGGAACTCAATTTGGAAAACTTATGTTTGGTTACAAAAAATTCGGAAACGAAAAAAAACTACATGCAGACCCAATCAATCATCTTCTAGAACTTTATGTCAAAGTAAGCAAGAACAAAACTTACGACAACAAGGCGAGAGAATGGTTCAAGAAATTAGAAGATGGAGATAACGAAGCAAAAATGTTATGGAAATTATTCCGAGAATTTAGTTTGAGTGAATTCAAAAAAACTTATAAAACTCTTGGAATTAAATTTGACGAGTATTCAGGAGAATCTCAATATCGCAATAAAATGAAAAAAGTCGTAGCAGAATTAGAAGAAAAAAATCTTTTGAAAAAAAGCCAAGGAGCTAAAATAGTTGATTTGCAAGAAGAGAACCTGGGCGTTTGTTTAATTGAAAAAACAGATGGGACAACACTTTATGCAACAAGAGATTTAGCAGCAGCAATCGATAGATACAAAAAACACGGCTTCGAAAAAATGGTTTATGAAGTTGGCCAAGAACAGAGCTTCCACTTCAAACAATTATTCAGAATTTTAGAATTAATGGGATATGAATGGGCAAAGAATTGTATTCACATTCCCCACGGATTATATCTCGACAAAGACGGGAAAAAATTCGCAACAAGAAAAGGAAAAACAATTTTCCTAAAAGATATTTTGGAAGAAACAATTGAGTTAGCTAAAAAAGAAATTAAAAAAAGATCACCCTCAATTCCTAAAACAAAATTAGAAAAACGGGCATTAAAAATTGCAATAGCCGCAATATTTTATGGAGATTTGAAAAACAATCGTTCAAGCGATATTATTTTTGACCCCAAAAAATTCATTTCATTCGAAGGCGACACAGGCCCATACATCCAATACAGTTATGCAAGAGCAAGTTCTATTTTGAAAAAAACAAAAAACCAAGATAAATTCAAAGTTTATAATTTAGAAACAAAAGAACTTGAGCTAGTAAAAAAACTTGCACAGTTTCCAGAAGTTGTTATGGCTTCTTACAAAAGTTTAGCTCCCTCTCTCCTCGCGAATTATTCTTATCAGCTCGCCCAGATTTTCAATGAATTCTACCATGCTTGTCCAGTGATTGGTTCAAAGCAAGAAGCATTTCGATTAGCATTAGTTCAAGCATTCAGACAAATTTTGAAAAACTCACTGCAACTCCTAGGTATAGATGTAATTGAAGAAATGTAATCAAAATTTATTTAAACTCTTTTTTCTTATATAAATTAGAAGGAGGTTAAAATAGAAATTTAAATGGCACAATCAAAAAAGATGAATGAATCTTTTTTCGCACAACTTTTAAAAGATTTCAATGTTGCTGGAGAAACAATTCGAGCACGACAAGATGAAAAGCAAGGACTTCTTGATGACTTTACTGGTGAATGTAAAAGATTTTTCTTTGGTAAAATTTCAGAGAGAGCTTTAATGGCTTCTACGAAAAAAGCTAATCTTGAACTTCACAGATTAGATGTAGATATAAGAAGAAATATAACACGGGCAAGATTATTGGCAGAGAAAGCAGCAAGACTTACATCAGCACAAGCACCAATTGGTTTTAGGGCAACACTTTCAGGGATAAATGGCGGAAGTAAAAAGGCTGTTAAGAAACCAGCAAGTAAAAAATCTGCTACAAAAAAGAAAGTTGTAAGGAAAAAAGTTACATCAAAAAAATCAACTAAAAAGAAGAAAAAATAATTATTTTTTTATTTTAACAAAACTTATAAACTATTTTTATTTAGTATAATTATAGTTAAATAAAAAGGAGGTAGAAATGGTCGGAAAAAACATAAAAGGGATTTTGAATTTTGTTGCTTGGTTAACTGGAGTTCTTGTATCGTTGGCTGTAGGTTTCGCTATGATTGATGGAGTTATTGCAGTTAGATGGATACCAGAAATAGTGACAATGATTGCAGGATGGGTTGTTGTAGTTTCAACAGCACTAAGCGCAGTATTAGCTATACTTAAGCAATAAATTTGCTTAATTTTTTTATTTTTTATTTTTTAGAATTATTTAAACAAGAGTTTTCTAAGGGGAATAATCATGAGTAAAATAAAAACTCCCAAAAACAATCCCCAATGTTGGACTTCCATCCACGCAACTACGCCAGGTAACAAGTTCAAAAGAAATAATGTTCCAGAAATAATCGCTAAATTCAATAACACAACATTCAGTAAATAATCTTTTTTTAATTTCTTTTTATTTACCATTTATCCTCTTTATTTAACAGGTTTCATCTCGTTCCAAGCAAGTTCAAACATTTGTTCTAATGCTAGAGCAAAGAAGTCTGTATTCACCCAAATACCAATATCATAATTTGGATGAAACTTTTCATCATCAAGAAGCATAAACATAACTTGGTTTGAGTCAATAATCATAAATCTAGCTTTTATTTTTTCAAGTTTTCTTACCTCTGCAACTTTTTTAAACTCTCTCGCAATTTTTATATTGTTAGCATCAATTGGAGCAGCGATTCTTATTTTAACACCCCTTTTTTTACACTTTTCTAAACTAGGCATCAACGCTTCAAGTTTTCTATTTAATCCTTCATTTGTTGTAACAATTGTTATTGTTTTTTCTGCTTCTCTAACTAACATATCTAAATGGTTATACAAATTCTGTCTTCCTTTCAAACTTCCAGATAAATCTGAAGGTTCTACAAATTTAATACCTTTAGTAAAAAGAGAATTTAACTCTCCAAGAACTTCGTCATCTTTTAATTTATCCAATCTGTCAACTCTTTCATTTGCATATTTAACCAAATTCTTTTTTACACGCTCAACAACCTCTCCAGGTTTTAATGCAACAAATTTTATTGGTTTACCCAGCTTCATGATAATAAATCCTTTCTTTTCTAAACTTTCTAAAATATCATAAGTTCTACTTCTAGGAACATCAGAAATATTACTCAACTCTCCTGCTGTAGAAGTTCCTCGAGAAAGCAATGCTGCCCAAACTTTTACTTCGTATAAATTCAAGTCAAAAATCTTTCTTAACCTACTCAAAAATTCATCCTTAACGATCATCTTATTTTTTATTACCTCTTTTTCTTTTTAAAGATTGTTATGATTCAAAAGTTCTTACAGTTTTACTATTGCAATCCAACCTTTTTTATCTTTAATTTTAAGGTCGGTTTTGTTTTTAAATCTTTCCTTGCCAGTTGTAACAAATTCCAATTTTTTAGAGTTAGTTCTCTCTTTGATAAATTTTTTTTGCTTCTCTAAAACTTTTTTAAATTCGTCGTCGACAATTATAGAAGTTTCAACCTTATCCTTTTTTTGCAAGCCAAGATTTTTTCTAAACGACTGAATTTGCCTTGACAACTCTCGAGCATAACCTTCTGCCTCAAGTTCAGGAGTCATTTCAGTATCAAGCTCAACAGAAATCTCTTTTCCACTTTTTATTTCAACATTCTTAACATTTAATTGTGATTTTATTATTTCTTGCAGTGGTTTGTTTAATTCGCTGTGTGGGGCACTAATTATCGCTTTTGCCAAAGGCCACTTTAATCCAATGTGTAATTTATCTCTCTGTCCTAATCCTTTTTCTATGATTAATAAAGTATTTTCAATTTCTGTTTCGAGTTTTTTATCAATCTTCCCACTTTCAACTTTCGGCCAACCACACAAATGTACAGATTCTTCTTTCACAATTTTTTTCTCTCGGAGTTCTTGCCAAACTTTTTCTGTTAAAAAGGGAATCATCGGCGCACACAATTTAATCAAGTTCACATAAACTTCTTTTATAACAGACTTCACTTTTCTGTCATCTTTTGAAAGTCTTTCTCTAACAACTTGAATATAACTTCTACTAAAATCATTTAACCAAAAATCTTTCAAGGCCCTTGTAGCAAGATGAGGATGCAAATTTTCTAACTCTTCTGTAACTGTTTTTATCAAAGAATTCAATCTACTCAAAATCCACTTATCTTCTATTGCCTTTGGGTTTGGTTTTCCAGAAACTTCAATCAACCTTCCAAGATTATACAAAATATTCAAATTATTTCTCGGCTCTTTAACAACATTAAAACCAAACCTTAATTCCTGTGAAGGATCTTGCAAACAATATAAAAGCCGAATCGTATCTGCACCAATTTCAGCAACAGCATCATCAAACCAAATTGCATTCCCTTTGCTCTTGTGCATTTCTTCACCTTTCTCGTCTTTCAAAGTTTCATATCCAAAAACAGATTTAAATGGAGCTTTTCCAGTCAAAGTCACAGAAGCCCAAAACAGAGCATTAAACCATCCCCGATACTGCCCAGGCATATTTTCAGAAATTAATTCTGCAGGAAACCACTTTTGCCAGTTCTTTTTATTTCCCAAATAATTTAGTGTTGAAAACGGAACAATTCCTGCATCAAGCCAGGCATCTCCTACATCTGGAATCCTTTCAACTTCCTTTTTACATTTTTTACATTTTATCTTGATATCATCAATCCAAGGTCTGTGTAATTCAGGAAGCTTGTCAACTTTTTTCTTATTAATCGCTCTTTTTCTAAGTTCTTTCAAACTTCCAAAAACTTCTACCTCTCCACATTCACATTCCCAAATTGGCAAAGGCAATCCCCAATACCTCTTTCGAGAAATCAACCAGTCTCCCATATTCTTAAACCAATCTTCTTGTCTAATCTTACCATATTCAGGAAACCAAGTTATTTTTTTATTAGCATTAATCAATTTCTCCTTTATATCCTTACCTTTAAGATACCATTCATCAACTAATCTAAATACAAGTTCCTCACCACATCTCCAACAATGCGGATATCGATGTTTTATGCTTTCTATCTTGTAAACAAAATTCCTTTCTCCCAAATCTCTTAAAACGTTTTTGTTAACCTCCGAATATTTCTTATTACTAAATTCTCCAAAATTATCTAAGTAAACTCCTGCATCATTTAATGGAGAAATAGAAGGAAGCCCTAATTTTTTTCCCAAAGCAAAATCTTCTGTTCCACAACCAGGAGCAATATGAACAATACCTGTTCCTTCTTCTTCAGAAGCCAAATCCCACATCACAACTTTGTGCGGCGAATCTTTTTGTTGTTCCAAATCCGCGTACGGCATTTCATATTCCATTCCCTCGAGTTTCTTTCCTTTTACCTTTTCAAGAATTTTATATTCTCCTTTAATTTCACTAAGCCGTGCCTCAACCAACCAATAATTTTCCCCATTATTTCTAATCTTAACATAATCTAATTTTTCATTAGCAGCAATTGCGACATTAGCCGGAACAGTCCAAGGAGTCGTAGTAAAAATCAAAAAGTATTCGTCTGACTTTTCCTTAACCGGAAATTGCATAAACAAACCCTGGTGCGTCACTTCTTTATATCCTTCTGTCACAATGTCGTGTTTTGACGAAGCAGTTCCACATCTCCAACACCACGGCACAGCATCTTTCCCTTTATATAACTCGCCCTGATCAAAATATTTTTTCAACAAAAACCAATTATGAAGATTATTATTGTCAGTCATTGTGTAATAAGAATTATCCCAATCCATCCACATTCCCAATCTAATTGATTGCCCTGTCTGAATCTTTGAAAACTTTTCAACTCTTTTCTTACAAGCTTTCACAAAATTAAGAATACCAAACTTTTCAATGTCTTCTTTATTTTTTAATCCCAAACTTTTTTCTTCCTCTCTTTCAACCCACAAACCTTGACAATCAAATCCATTCTGGTATCGCATCTCATGTCCTTGCATAGCCTTGAATCTGTGAAACAAATCTTTGTAAGTCCTTCCCCAAGCATGATGCACACCCATCGGGTTATTCGCAGTTATCGGCCCATCAATAAAACTCCACTTTTTCTTGCCCTTATTCTTCCGAACAAGTCTCCCAAATATCTTTTTCTCTTCCCAAAACTTCAGAACTTCTTCTTCAATTTCCTTAAAATTATACATATAATTACATAGAATAGATATTTTTAAATTAAACTCTTGATAAGATTCTCAATCCCAATAATACAGAATATGGCATTTCTTACAATATTTGCTTGAGGTACAAACATTATTTGCTAAATTTCCATCATCATCTATTAGACTAAGGGGATGCTTTGACTTAGAACATTCTTTCCCCTCTTTTGAATCAGAATTATATTTCATTATTTTTTTTATTTTCTCCTTACTCCAATCAATTTCTCCCTCTTTTGACAAATCCATTTCCAATAATATCAAATCATCTTTTTAAGAATTATTGTGATTTATATTGTAAACTTCTAAATCTTAGCATTATATTTATTAACTGCTTCCAATATACTTTCTCCAGTATATCTATAATCCAATCCTTTTCTTTTTCTGAATCCTTCAATTGTTTCATCTCTTGGATAGGCTCCCATTTCATATAATTTTATTCTAATATTGAAAACATTTTTTAATCCAGGCAATCCATGATTTATTGTACCATTTGGTTTTGCCCTGCCTAATTGAAACATTAAGGATTCAAATACTCAAGTGCATTTCTATTTTTTATTTTTCTATATAAATCTTGTTTTCTCATTTTCTAAACCCTTCCAAAACTTCCTTCTCTAAAAAATGCAATTTCCCAGGAATTATAAAACAAAATGGGAACCGAACATCTTCGTCCTTTAAATTCTCAATAGAATTATAAAGTATTCTTTTTCCATTAGTACCAAGTTTTGAACAAACCACTAATTGATCTACCTCAATTAAACTTCCTAATCTTTCAATAGCTTTTTCAAATTCCAATCCAATATCAATTAAAATTAATGAATGCGCACCAATAGATTGATTTTCTTTCACAACTTCAATAAAACTATCTGCTTCAAAATCAGGCATACTTGTAATTTTCCCAAACTTATACAACTGCAAACCAGTTTCACCAACAGCATCTAAAATAGAAGCATTATGGATAACTTGAGATTTAATACCTAATCGTTTTGCTTCTTGAATTAGAGAAATATGAGTAGTAGCAGTGAGTGGAGAACCATAAACAAGCAAAGCAACATCCATTTTTTTAGCTTCATCTACAATTTCTAAACCCTCAACAAACTCTCTATCTGCCTCAATTATTTTTTTATCAATCATTTCTTCTAATTGTCCTTTTGAATAATTAAACTTGATAGTATAATTTTCAAGATAAACTTTTTTACACTTTTTCACAATTGAAAGTCCAAACTGTGAAATCCCATTCAAATTTAATCCCAAACCAATTATATATAACATTTTTTTAATAATAAAGTTTAATTTATTAAGATGCTACCTTAATATCTCGAAGGAGCATAGCTAATTCTTGATCTTTTTGTAATTCTGCCTGTTCCCGATATATCTGTTGTTCTTGATATATTCGTTTTTTTTGTCGTTCTTGATATAATCTTATCTGCTCCATTTTTTCCCAGTTTTTAATCCTTTCTTTTTGAACTAACTTTGCTAATTCTGCCTTCAATCCCCCCCTTAATGCAGTAGTACTTAGACTTTCTATTGTTTCATTTATTTTGTGTTTTTGAGCATGTGCTTGAATAAAACTTAAGATATTTAATGCTCTTGGATTATGACCATAAGAAGTTTCTCCAAGATTCTTTTCCAAATCAATATGCCCACATTTCAATTTTTTCAGGGCACTCATAACAAAAGCATCTCTCTCTTTTTGTGAATATTCATTTTTCTTATAATTCTCAAGGTTTTGTCTTGCCAATAGATTGTTATCAGCATAAGTACCAAAAGAACGTTCTGCAATGCTATCAATCCTTCTATAACTATTCCTTTCTTGAGGAATGCTCATTTCAATCGGTCTTTCCAAAACTGCTGTATCTGTCATGTTACCACTAAAAAATTGTAATTTATAAGGTTTTTCATTATAGAAAATCTATTATTTTTTACTCTTCAAACTCCGACTTATTACAATTGCTATAAACAGAAAACTAAAAAATAGGGCATCATTTCCTATGACTAATCCAACCACTCCCCCAATTAAACTCGCAATTATAATAATCTTAAACCATTTTTGACCTGACTTTAATTCTTCCTTTGTTATCCGAGCAAGAAAGTCTCCAATTGGAATCCCCAATAAAAGAAATACTATTCCAATAATAATCTTAACCAACTCTTCCATAACAATATTTAAGAAAGATTGTTTTTATATTTAATCATGTACAAAAAATACCTCATAGTTGCGAGCAAAAAAGATTTAGCAGGGATAAACATAACTACAAACTTAGACCAGTTCAGACCAAATCCCTTAGCTTCCTCAATAAAAGACGCTCCTGCTTTTGATTTTTATTTAATTGATACAGAGATAGTAGATGATTCTGGAATAGACAAGGAAAAAATTAACAAATATGATTTTGTCATTTTTGCTTCAAAACATAAATCAGAAAAAGAAGAAAAATCCCTTTCAATACACGCTCCAGGAAATTGGCTTCAAGCTGAACTGGGGGGCGAGTCAAGAAAAGTCTGTAAAACTTCTGCCCTATTCCAAAAACAAATGTTTGAAATTCTAAACAGGAATGTAGAAAAATATGAATTAGAAGATTATAACGTGACTTTAGAATGTACTCATCACGGTCCGTTAATCGACAAACCTTGTGTGTTCATAGAAATTGGTTCAACCGAAACAGAGTGGAACGATAGAAGAGCAGGTTTTGTCATAGCAAAAACAATCTCAGATATAATTAATGAATTCAAAGAAAACCCCTATAATGAAGTAGCAATTGGAATTGGCGGACCACATTATTGCCCAAACTTCAACAAACTTCAACTAGATTCAAATGTAGCACTTTCCCATATTATTCCAAAATATGTTCTCCCATTTAAAGAAGAAATGATTTTAGAAGCAATAAACAAAACAGAAGAAGAAGTTGACTTTGTAGTTTTGGATTGGAAGGGAATTGGAAACGAAGAGCAAAGAAAACCCCTATTGGAAATTTTAGACAAAAATTATATCAGATATAAAAGAATAAGCGAGATTGAGAAGTAATATAAAAATTTTGTACAAAAAATAGGAAAAGAGGTGGGAAAAACAAATAAAATGAAAACTAAATGTCCTTTACATAAAATAGAGATTTTGGAAAATAGAAAAATAATAAATTGTGATAAACTCAAATTTGCTTGGAAACAAGATTCAAAAGGATATTTTTTAGTAAAACTAAAAAATCAACAGATTTGTTGTGGATTTGTGAATCCAAGGCATAAAATGATAATGGAATTTAGAGCAAAAAACCCAGATAAAATAATTAAAGAAATTGCAAAAAGAAAACTCTGTAACTTAGAAAATATGGGTTACATAGCATCTGAATTAATGCTCGCGAAATATTGTTTAGAAAAAAATAAGAAATATGTTCAGCGTTAAAAAAAGAGGTTGAAGATTTTCAAACGCCCTGAGCAGGAACCTCGTAAGAGGTTCTTGTGCCCTCCTTGGGTATCGAACAAGTTCGATTCTAACGCCCTGAGCAGGAATCGAACCTGCGCACCCCGAAGGGTCCAGATTAGCAATCTGGTGCAATACCATTATGCGATCAGGGCATATGGAAATATAGAATATTTTGACAATTTAAAACTTTGTGTTTGTTAAAAATATAGCAACTCATCACTTTATAACTACGTCTCTTAGAGGTTTTTCTTGTTCTTCATAAAATTTTTTCAATGATGGTATAAAACGTCTTAATACTTCTTTATTAACCCCCCAATAGGTATCTGACCTTCCACTGAAAGTAAAAATTCCTTTAGCTAACCGATATCTTCCACCACCAACTAAACTTTCATTATCTTTGGGCTCCGACATTTTTGAAAAATCCTCTAATGCCTGAACAAGGTTTTTTCTTTCTCTTATGGGTTTCTTCCCGAGAAGACCCAATTCATAATATTTTTCATATTGTTGTATTCCGGTTTCAGGAGATTTTTGTTGAGCTTTTTCAAAAGCTTGAAGTATATCTGTATGTGTTTTAAAAATTTGTATGGATTGTGCAATTAAAACTAAAGAATTATCTTTAAGGTTTTCTACCACATACTTTCCACTAGCCCCTTCAATTGGAAGCACTATATGTTTTCTTTTTGCCATATTATCAAGAACCCTGTTTCTTATAGGGCATAATTTTGTAGATTTTTACTATTCTTAAACATTTCTATGTTCTCATTTCCTCATTAAGAAAACTTTAAAAGTCATCTGAGACACCAATTATTAGCGGGGTGGAGCAGTCTGGAGTGCTCGTCGGGCCCATAACCCGGAGGTCGCGTGGTTCAAATCCCGCCCCCGCTATTAATAATTAAATTCTGCCATTACCAAATCCTTAAAAACCAATTTTCTTTTCTAATGCAATGTTAATACTTGGAATTGATGATGCAGGGAGAGGTCCTGTAATTGGGCCAATGATTTTAGCCGGCTGTCTTATTGATGAAAAAATAGAAAGAAAATTTAAGACATTAGGGATAAAAGACAGCAAACAATTAACCCAAAAAAGAAGAGAATTTCTTGCAGAAAAAATAAAAGAAGATGCAGAAACTTTTGAAGTTTCTTTAGCGTTTCCCGAAGAAATTGATCAAACAAATTATGACGGAATTAATTTGAATGAATTAGAAGCTATAAAAACAGCAGAGATAATTAATAAAATAAATAAGGGATTTAAAAAAATAAAAGTGGTTGTGGATTGTCCATCTGTCAGTATAGAAAAATGGACGGACTTATTAAAAATAAAAATAAAAAATTTATCAAATTTAGAAATTTATTGTGAACACAAGGCAGATAAAAATCATGTCGCTGTTTCAGCAGCTTCAATTCTAGCAAAGTGCATAAGAGAAAAAGAAATGACAAAATTAAAAAAGATTTACGGCGAAAGCATTGGTTCTGGTTATCCCTCTGACCCTGCAACCTGCAAGTTTCTTGAAAAAAATCATAAAAAATATGAAGACAAAGGAATATTCAGAAAAACTTGGGCAACTTGGAAAAACATTGTTTCAAAAAGTAAGCAAAGAAAACTGGGAGAATTCTAAATGAGGTCTGTAGTAGCGATAGTTAATCATGAAGGAAATGTTCTTATAGGTAAAAAAATAATTAATCCTACGCATTTTTTAAGTGGAAAATGGCATGTTCCTGGAGGAGGAGTTAAAAACAAAGAGAGTGATGAAAAAGCATTAGCTAGGGAAATGCTAGAAGAAACAGGAATTGTAATTGATGTTAAAAGGTATATTGCTTCGCATAAAACTCCTACCTCTAGAAGAGAAGCAAGATGGTATGAATGTTTTTATGTTGATGGAATTTTAAAAGCAGGAGATGATTTACAAGATGCAAAATGGATTCCAAAAAGCAGAGTTTTAGGAGAATGTAGCAATCAAGCAACAGAACTTTGGCCAGAAGAAATAAAAAGTTATTTTAGTTATCATCCTAATCTTTAAAAATCTCCATTGTTTATTTCTCACATGACCCATATCAAAAAATTGGTGATACACGGTTTCAAGAGCTTTGTTAAAAAAACAGAAATTCCTTTCACACCAGGAATAAATGTTATTTTAGGACCAAACGGAAATGGAAAAAGTAATATCTCTGATGCATTGTGTTTTGTACTTGGTAGATTGAGCATAAAATCAATGCGAGCAGCCAAGGCAAAAAACCTGATTTTTTTAGGAACAAAAGCAGCAGCGCCAGCAAAAGAAGCAGCAGTAGAGATGGTATTTGATAATTCTGACAAAACTTTTTCCATAGAAAAAAATGAAATTTCAATAAAAAGAATAGTGAGGAGAAATGGTCAAAGTATCTATAAGATAGATGGAGAAACAAAAACTAGGCAGGAAGTTTTAGCATTATTAGCTCAAGCAGGAATAGATCCAAACGGATTCAATATTATTTTACAGGGCGAAATTCAAAATCTTGTGAGAATGCAATCAGAAGAAAGAAGGAAAATTATTGAAGAGGTTTCAGGAATTTCTATTTATGAAATAAGAAAAGAAAGGTCATTGAAAGAATTAGATAAAACAGAAGAGAAAATAAAAGAAGCCTTAGCAATACTAAGGGAGAGAACAAGTTATTTGAATAATCTTGAAAAAGAGAGGCAACAAGCATTGAGATATAAAAAACTTGAAAAAGACATTAAAAAATACAAGGCAAGCATAATTTATCACGATTTGATAAGAAAGAAAAAAGAAGAAGCCACAGTAAATGAAGAGATATCAAAGAAAGATGCTGAAATCGAAAAAATTAGAAAGATAAATCTGGGGATACAAACTTCTATTAAAAATGTAGAGTCTAAAATAACTTCTATAAATTCAACAATACAAAAATCCACTGGATTTGAACAGGAAAAACTTAATCAAGAGATAGCTAATCTTAGGGCAGAACTTGCAGGAACAAATGTGAGGATTGAAAATTATAACAATAAATTATCTGACATAGAAAAGCAAAAACAAGAACTTAAGCAAATACTTATTGAAAATGAATTAACCATGAAAGAACTTCAATCAGAATCTCCGAGTAAATCAAAGACAAACAAAGAAGTAGAAAACAAGAAGCAAGCACTTGAAAATCTTGAAGAGCAAAGAAAAAAGTTTTACACTATAAAATCAGAATTAAAATCTGTTAAGGAAAGAATCCAGGACAAAAATAATCTTTTACAAAATTATAACAATGAATCAGAATTTTTACTTAACCAGATAAAATCTTTTTCAAGAGATTTGTTTGATAGAAAAACAAACGAGGAAAAATTAAACACCTTAAGGATTTCTCTAGAAGAAAAAAAGGAATTTTTAATTGATTTAAATAAAAAAGAAATAAAATTAGAAAAAATTTCCGGAACAAATGAATATGAAGTAGATAAACAAAACAAACTTATAGAAAAAATATCTAAAATGGATGTTTGTCCAATTTGTAAAAGTAAAATAACTTCAGAACATGTTGAATCAATTCATAAGGAAACATTTCCCAAAATAGAAACCTTAAAACAAGAGATAGCAGATTCTGATAGAAAACTAAGTGAATTGTATTCTCAGAGAGATATAATTAAACAACAAATAGAACAAATAACTTCAGAAGTTTCAAAAAGAGAATTAGATTTAATCAATATTTCAAATATAGAAGAAAAGAAAAATCAAATCAAGGTTCTTCAGGAGAAAATAGATATATTAAAAGGAGAATTAAATGAATTATCAAAAAGAAAAAATAATCTTGGGATACATTTTGAAGAGAATTCAAATATAGAACAAAAATATGAAACAGCTCGTATAGAAGTTCAGGAAATTTCTCTAAGAACAAAAGAAAATATTACTTCTGAAATTTCTTTCAAGCAAAGAGAATTAGATCGTTCAAAGATTTCTTTGAAACAATTAAATCGGGAAGAAGGAGATTTGAATCAAGAACTTAGTTTATTAAAAAAGGAGATGGAAGAAAAAGAAGAATCTCTTGAAAAAAAGAAAGAGCAAGAACAAGAGTTAATTAAAAAATTCAAGAAATTAATTTCAGAAAGAGATGGTCTGCAAAAAAAGATTCAGGAGAATGAATTGACTCTTTCTTCAAATAAAAATTCAATTTATAATATTGAACAACAAATGAACAACTTAAAAATAGGAAGAGCAAGAGTTAATGCAGAAGTGGAAAATCTCGAAACAGAAATGCTTGGCTTCCCAAATATTGAAATAATGAAAGCTGGTAAAGATGTACTTTTACAAAAGCTGAATAAATCTCAAGAAATAATGTCACGAATAGGTTCTGTAAACATGCGCTCTCTAGAAGTCTACGACCATGTAAAAAAAGAATATGATTTGATTAAAGAAAAAACAGAAATTATCGGAAAAGAAAAAGAGGGCATATTAAAAATAATTCATGAAATTGATATAAAAAAGAAAAAGACATTTATCAAAACATTAACCTCTCTTAATGAAAATTTCTCGCGTATTTTTTCCCAGTTAAGTGAAAAAGGACAGGTTTATCTTGAAATGGATGATAAAAGAGATCCTTTTGCTGGAGGAATTAATATAACTGTTAAAACAGGCCACGGAAAATATTTCGATGTCAAATCACTTTCAGGAGGAGAACAAACTCTTGTTGCTTTGTCACTAATTTTCGCAATCCAAGAATTAAACCCCTATTATTTTTATGTCCTTGATGAAATTGACGCAGCTTTGGACAAGCGAAACTCAGAACGTCTCGCAAATCTCCTAAAGAAATACATGCAAAAAGGACAATATCTTATAATTTCACACAACGACCAGGTCATCTCAAACGCTACAAATCTCTATGGTGTCAGCATGCATGATGGTATTAGTAAGATAGTTAGTCTAAAGGTTTAGAATTAATCGACACAATACTCTTCCAAATTTTCTATCCCAGTTCCAACAATCGTTTTCCCCCTTACTAAAGAATCCGAATAATACTCTTTGAGTAAATCATAAGCATGACTAGCCGACCGTACCGATATTTTTGGATTTATTAAAGGATTTGTTGAAGATTGAGGTTTGTCACAATCCATTATTGTTAAATCCTGTTCCCACATTGCAGAACCTTCTCGAAAAGTCAAAGAAGCATCCAAGAAGTTATGTGTTTCAGTTGCTCTATCATCAAGTAATCTTTGAGTTCTAGAGACAAATCTAAGTTTATACTCTGTATCTATTGCTTCAAACATTTCTCGAGATCCTATCATCATATGATTTCAGAATGATGATATTTAAACCTTTTTAATAACCATATCAATCTGCGAAGCAGGTAATTATTTCATCTTCAATTTAGTTATCACTACCTTTTAAAAAAAATAATAAAAAAATAAAAAAAATAAAAAATAAATTTAGTAGTAGCTTTCGCCAAACTCTTCAGTTTTTTGGGGTTTCTTTGTTATTAAAACAATCAACACAACTAACAATACAAGGAAGATTATTCCTAATATAACTGTCAATAAGACAATTGGACTTGTTAGTTCTCCTTCATCAACGCCAGCGAAATTAACTGTTCCGACAAGTTCATCTCCAGAAAAGACAAAAACATCAAAGTTATATTCTCCGCTTGCTTCAGTCTTTATTGGAACTACCTTGCTTGATCCTGCTTGAACAACAACGATTACTTCTTCTGCTGGATAAACTATTCTGTAAACTTTCAATTGGTTACTTGGATTAAGAACCAATAAATTACTTCCAGATTTTATTCCAACTTCAGGGAAACCGTTTTGCACAGCAATTTGTCTTTCAACAATATCACTTAAGCCGTCATTACCAACAACTTCTACTTCAAGAGTGTAGATACCAGCTGAAACATCATAAGGAACTTCTAAGTAGATTCTTCCACTCATAGTATCCTCATCATCTTCGCCAGAAACTTCCTTTGCTATTAAATCTCCAAAGTAAACTGTTTTTGATATACCTAATTCAGAAATTCTAGCAGTTACATAAAGATCTTCTAAGTCATTATAACCAATATTCTTCAAAACAATATCTACTGGAGAAATTTGTCCAGCTTCAACTGAGTTGCTTACAATTATTGACATAATGTCTGCACTATATGAAGGTCTTTGAGCTGTTAAAACAACATTTGGTAATTCAGTCTTGTCATATCCATTCCAAATCTTAATGTCAAGAGTTATGTCATCACTAAGTTCATCACTAAGCTCATAAGGAACAGTAAGAGTCAATGTCTTAACATATCTTTTTTCGTTTTTAACGTCAAAAGAAGTAGTTACAGCATCAACGCTTTCCTTGTCCGCTTCAAGATCTGCTTTGATTCTTACATTAGATGCATCAACATCAGATGTAAATGAAATCTTCACAGAAATTGTTTCACCAGCGATAACACCTAAGTTATAACCTGGAAGTCCAGCATTCTGAACTTCAATACCATTGATTTCAACAAGTACGTCATCAGTTATTTCAGCAGCACTAACAGTAGCTACCAAAAATAAAAGAGTTGCGATTGCTAAAAAAGAAACTAAAGTTTTTTTAGTATTCATTTTTTTTCCATTTTGTATTTAATTGCAGAAACACTTAGTTTTCTGTAGTTTTTACACATAAAATTTATTTATAAACTTTATGGTGACAACATACATTACCTATTTGATAGTACTAAATGTAAGTAACATGCAGTGAATCTTTGCACTACAAGTCATTATTGTTTAAAATTTAGCTAACAAGTCAGGAGAATAGATTAGCATAAGTTCCTAATAAATCTTTTTCAGAGCCCATTATTTCCTTAGCCCATTCTTGGTAATCTGTTTTTAATTTTTCAACAAGATTAGTGTGAGATTTACGAGTTTTAGGATTTATAAAACTAAATTCTTTTATTTTATCATAATCCATAACATGAGATAATAAACATCCTTTTACTTCCTTATACACTTCAGTAAATTGATTAAGATTTATATCCAATAGTTTAAACATGTCAAGACAATATTCCCAAGAAAAATATTCCCTTTCAATATTCTTTCTTGCGCACTTCAATTCTTCAACAAATCCTTTTGCACGAAAAAGGTCATCTTTTAATTCAGTATAATGACTCATAATATTTTCTATTCGAGAATGATGAAAATAATAAAGATGTCCCACCTCATGAAATACAGAAGCTAAATCTCCTAGAGATTCTATCTTTTCAAGAAATATACATTTATTTAGATAATCTGCTTCTGATTTTTCAGCGTCATACCAAAATCTCCAACCTTTCGGCAATTCAAGATTAAATTTTTCATGAACTTTAAAATCTTTAATCGTAGAACCATCTGTTTTAATTTTTACTTTTCCAAAATTAGGAATTTCAATTTTATGATTAGCCATCAAGAATCATGTATCTTACTTTTTATAAATATTTATATAATAAAAAATAAAAAACACCCAGGGATTTCTCCCCAGGATTTTTGAAATATTAGAAACTTAACAATTCAAGATTTGTATCAGTTGTCGCGAAATTCTTCGCAACAATAACCTTGCACTGAGCGTCTTCTGCAGCCTGAATTGTTGAACTTGTAACAGTACCATCAATTACAATAATTAAAGGCATTTCCTTGATTCTTCTCAAAATGCTATTCAAGCTCTTCACAGAAACTTTCTTAATTTCCTCTAAAAATTCATCCAAAAGAATTGCTTTCTCAGTTCCTTCATTTTCCTCTGAAATTTCCTTAAGCTTTTTCTTATCTTCTTCACTTAATTCAAAAGTTTTAGAAGGTTTTTCTTCTTTTGATTCGCTTTTTGAATAACCTGCAACAGAAATTTTCTTTCTCAAAGCCATTAAAATTTCTTTTCCAGTAAGCTCTTCAACTTCTTTTCCGTCAGGAGCAACTGCTGTATAAGCAACATTAGTGTTGTCTTTAACATTCTGAACAATCAACTTTCCTCCACGATCTCCATCAACAAATAAGGTAATTTCTTTTTTCTCACCCAATTCCCTTATTTCATCAGGAAGTTTTGTCCCGTTCATTGCAATTACATTCTTAACGCCGTTTCTGATTAAATTCAATACATCTGCTCTTCCTTCAACAACAACGATTTCATTTCCAGATAAATCTCCACAAGGAAGTTTAGATTTTCCGTAATCTGTCAAATCATTCATTCTTGAAGAACCTTTAATCTCATCTGAAATTTCTCTTGAATTTGTAGAACCTGAAATTTCTTGCATTAATTTCTTAGCCCGCTCAAGGATATAATCTCTCTTGCTTCCTCTGACGTCCTCAATTCTTTCAACTTCAATTTGAGAATCGCAAGGACCTATTCTTTCAATAGTTTCTATAGCAGCTCCAATTAGAGTTGTCTCTGATTGGTCCAATGCAGTAGGAATCTTGATAACACCAGTAGTTCTCTTACCTTCTCTTTGCAAATCTACTTCGATTCTTCCAATCTTTCCTTCTTTTTGCAAATCTCGCATTTCAAGGTCACTTCCTAACAAACCTTCTGTTTGCCCGAATAGAGCTCCGATTACGTCAGGTTTTTCTAGCGCACCTTCAGCCATAAAAATAGCATGTATCATATACTTGATTGATGCTGGACTTATTTTTGCCATGTTTTTTTCTCCGTATTTATTTAATTTTATAAAATCTTATGATTTCATATAGAAAAATATCTCATACTTCTTTCTCTCATTACTTCAATGAAAATAAACTGAATGTGAATGTGATAATAATATCAACGTGATATTTCCCTAATACAATTTAGTGGGGAAATTGGTTTTTAAAAGTTTGGTTTGTCCCTTGTCAGTTTTGATGCTTCTACAAGCATTGGGATAAACCAATATACTGTTCCTAATGCAAATCCCAATACTGCCAAATTAATTATCCCTGTACTTGCTCCTACAATTGCCCCCACACCTACTCCCGCGATGCCATCTATGATTACAGAACTTACCACCCCTTTTGTTTTATAACCATAAAGCTCTTTTTCTCTTTCTGGAATAAATAGATTAAATTTAATTCCTTCCATTAAAAAATTACCAAAACCCTCCTTCTTAACATCCACACGCGCTTCAACAACCTTAGAACTCAAATCTTTTCTTTTAACTTTTTTAAGATTAGATTGTCTTTCATCTAATTTAGAAAGGTCTTTCAATAATGTTCTATGGCCTCTGTCAGTTAAACCATCAATGGGATAATGATCATAACCACGCTTAGATAATACAAATTCTAATTGTTCATCTGAATATTTACCTTCAATTCCTTCTTGAACATCTTCTAAAAAATATCTTGAAATGTCTTTCATTTAGAAATTTTATCTTAGTTGTTTTTAAATCTTCCCAATCAAAAAAATGCCAATTCAATTTCTTTAGAATATATCTTTTCAAGAGGCTTTTTTAATCCCCTCATTGTTTTAAGATTAATATTTTTATCAAATGCAACAAAATTATCTCCCGATTTTTCTAATTTTCCACAAATTCCCCAAACATTAACTCTGTATAATGAACTTTTTTCATCATAATATTCTATAACTCTTAGGTCTTTCCCATCTATTAATTGATTACAATATAATATTTTTTCGCCGTTCTCTTTCACTTCTCTAAAATTCTTTGGAATAAAAATCGGGTTCATAAAGAAATCTTATCTTTGTTATTTTTAAAACTTTCCCAATCATTCTTCTAACACATATCCCTTACTAGCACGTATAAGATGATAAACAATTCTCAATCTTCCTACCCCTTCCTCAAAATGATGCAGATAGTTATCTATAACTTCCAGAGGCCTACGAGTAACAAAAACTTCTTTTAACATTTTTTCAAATAGTCCTGGATATTTATTTCTCATTTTAAATGATTAAAAATTAGTAGTTTAGAGAACCTTACTCTTTAGTCTTCACAATTTCAATACACATTCCTGCAGCCACAGTTTGACCTGCGTCTCTTATTGCAAATCTTGACATAAATGGATTGTCTTTTTGTGTTTCTAAACATAAATTTCCTTGAGGTTTAAGTCTAACCTTAGCAACATCTCCGTTCTTCAAAAAGTCTGGGTTTTCCTTGATAACTTCTCCACTCTTTGGATCAATTTGAGCAATAAGTTCAACAAATTGACAAGGAACTTGAGCAGTATGAACATGAAATACAGGTGTATAACCTTTAGCTAAAACAGTTGGGTGGTTAATTACTGCAATTTGAGCAATGAATTCTTCAACAACAGGAATAGGATTTGCAGCTTCACAAATAACATCTCCTCTTGCTATATCTTTCTTTCCAACTCCTCTAACATTTATTCCAACATTATCTCCAGCATCTGCTTGAGGGATTGTTTCATGATGCATTTCTATAGTCTTAACTTCCCCATCAATACCTTTTCCAGTTCTTCCAGGAAGAACTTTAACTTTTTGTCCAACTTTCATTATACCTGTTTCAATCTTTCCTACAGGAACAGTACCGATACCAGTAATTTCATAAACATCCTGGCAAGGCATTCTCATTGGTAGATTTGTTGGTAATTCTGGTTGAGGAAATTTATCAAATTGTTCCAAGATTGTTGGCCCTTTATACCAAGCCATGTTTTCAGATTTTTTAGCAACATTATCTCCCTTTAATCCACTAACTGCTAAAAAAGCTGTATTCTCAGCTTTTATACCTACTTGGCTCAATAATTTAGAAACATCGTCTTTAACTTTATTGAATGTTTCTTCTTTATATTCAACTTCATCCATTTTGTTAATAGCTACTACAATATTTTGAACACCCATTGTTCTCAATAACCATAAGTGCTCTGTTGTTTGTGGTTGAACACCAGATTTAGCAGCAATAACTAAGAATGCAGCGTCAGCTTGTGAAGCACCAGTAATCATGTTCTTAACAAAGTCTCTGTGACCTGGAGCGTCAATGATTGTGATTTGGAATTTATCAGTTAAAATCTTCTTATAAGCCAAGTCAATTGTAACTCCTCTTTCTCTTTCTTCTTTAATTTTATCCATAACATAAGCGAATTCAAAACCAACCTTACCATGCTTTTCAGCTTCTTCTCTAAGTTTCTTCATTTCTTGTTCTGAAACAGCTCCGCTATCAAAAAGTAATCTACCTACACAAGTTGACTTTCCAGCGTCAACGTGCCCTACGAACACAACGTTCATGTTTGGTTTTTCTTTTGCCATGTTAAATCATTCCACCCCGAGGTTCATAATTAAAATAAGCACCAACTTTTCCTAATTTAATTGTTTCATTTCTAAGCTCTTTTAATTCTTGCTCAGAAATAGGCTTTACATCAGATAAGAGCTGAGCTACTGTAGTCATTCCTTCCAATTTAATTTGTTTTCTTTCATCCATTGTTTGTATAAATTTTCGTAAGAAAATTTGATATAATTTAATGATAATTTAGATTTATAAACCTTTTGTTGGGACCTTGTGGATTTAGTCGCGTCTGTGTAAAAAGTATAAAACTAAACTTCTCTTATAATTGCTTTAACTTCCCAAACCAGTTCATTGTATTTTTCTTTTTTTAACATCCCATA
>Ga0075116_10000102_pt1 | contig 39173 bp, 42 predicted proteins | sample AntAceMetag02UKC_FD_69786 | JGI IMG/M metagenome (GOLD analysis project Ga0075116, IMG submission 69786) | Saline lake microbial communities from Ace Lake, Antarctica- Antarctic Ace Lake Metagenome 02UKC | ecosystem: Environmental > Aquatic > Non-marine Saline and Alkaline > Saline | place...
TGGAAAGACGTTAAAGTTCGTTGTTGATATTAGCAGAGAGGGTCTGCCGGTAAGCGAACTTATTCATGGTAAGGCGTGGCATGGTGAGATACTGGAATTCTGCATGCAGAAGATCTGCTACGTTGCTTATATTTATAGTTTTAAGGATTTTGATGAGATTGAGGTTTTTAATAAATTCGATAACAAGTCATTAATAATATCAAAAGACGAGATTAGCAAATGGCGAAACAGGAGAATAAGAATTGATTAACGAAGATAAGTCATGCTGGAAGGCGACCAGAGATGGTTATGGAAAAGGACTTGTAAGTTTAGGCAAGGCAGATGAAAGAATAGTTGTTCTTAGCGCGGATCTAACGGAATCGACACGCGCCAATTGGTTTAAGGATGAGTTCCCGGAAAGGTTCTTCTCTTTTGGTGTTGCTGAGCAGGATATGATGAGCACAGCCGCCGGTTTCGCGCTTTCAGGAAAGATACCTTTTTGTTGCAGTTTTGGCGTATTCGCTTCAGGCCGTGCCTGGGAACAGATAAGGGTCTCCGCGGCGTATATGAATATTAACATAAATATAGGGGGAACCCACGGTGGCGTAACCGTTGGCCCGGATGGAGCAACACATCAGGCACTTGAGGAGATTGCGCTTATGAGGCTTTTACCGCATATGAGTGTTGTGGTGCCATGCGATGCCGCTGAAGCGGAAAAGGCGACAATAGCCTCAGCTGCGATTAAAGGCCCTGTTTATTTACGTCTTGGCAGAGAGAAGCTTCCAATCATAACAGATGGTTATGATGATTTTGAGATAGGAAAGGCCCATATTATAAGAGAGGGCAATGACTTGACTATCATAGCATGCGGCATAATGGTTTTTCATGCTATAAAAGCATCTGATTCGCTTAAAGCCGAAGGCATTGACGCAGGGGTAATCAATCTGCATACAGTAAAGCCCATTGATAGGCCAGCGATCTTAACCGCCGCGGAGAGGACAGGCGCTATTGTAACAGCTGAGGAGCATCTTGTAGCCTGTGGCATGGGCAGTGCTGTTGCTGAGGTGCTTATAGAAGAATTACCGGTTCCGGTTGAGATGGTAGGTGTTCGCGATCGTTTTGGAGAATCCGGCGCCCCCTGGGATCTGATGAAAAAACTAAAGCTTATGCCGGAGGATATCGTAACGGCAGCTAAGCGTGTGCTAAAAAGAAAGAAACAGGTTAGCAGATAATCTTATTTACAACATGGGAGTTTTGACAGAATCCCGCGTAATAGGCCAATCAACAGATAATATGAAATCGATTACTTTAGATGCCCCGGCGAAGATCAATCTTTATCTTGATGTTATCAGCAAACGCAGAGACTCCTACCATAATATAGCAACCATATTCCAAAAATTAAAGATTTGTGATACAATAAAGGTAAGTATAGTGAAGAAGGGCATATCTCTTTGCACGGATTCCCCTGATCTTCCTTCATCCAGGGCAAACTTAGCGTATAAGGCAGCTAGTCTTGTAAAGAATGAATTTAAGATAAAAGATGGCATAGCTATATCGATTAAGAAAAGGATCCCTATCGCGGCAGGGCTTGGAGGCGGCAGTTCAGACGCTGCCTCAGTCATAGCGGCAATGGCAAAACTTTTTAATCTTCGTTTAAGCCGTTTACGACTTATATTACTAGCCAGGGCAATAGGCGCGGATGTAGGTTTTTTTACATCAGGGTATAATTGCGCTATCGGCAGAGGCATAGGTGATCGTCTCACAGAGATAAAGACCCCTGCCCAGTGCTATATATTGGCCCTTGTGCCACGTGTTTATATATATACTAAAACTATATATAGCAAGTTGACTTTACGCTTGACAAAACCCGGTATGGATGTTAATCTATTTGCCCACATTTTATCGAGCAAAGATGGGTTATTCAGAGTAAGAAACTCACTTTATAATAGATTAGAAGATGCAGTATTGCCTATTTACCCGATTGTTAGTGAAGGCAAGAAGATCTTGTCTTTATATACGGAAGGGGTGCTCCTTTCAGGCAGTGGCCCTACAGTTTTTGCCCTTTTTAGAAAAAGAAAGGAGGCTGTAAAGGCAAAGAAAGATATCAAGGCAGACAGAAGATGGCAGCTTTTTTTAACTGAAACAGCATAGAAAGTTAAGAATTAAAAAGGAGCCGGCAAGAGATGGAGATTACAGAAGTCAGGATATTCGCTAAGGAATCGGACGATAAGAAGTTAAAGGCATTTGCTACTATTACATTTGACGACTGTTTTGTAGTCAGAAATATAAAGATAATTGAAGGAACAAAGGGGCTTTTTGTGGCTATGCCTTCACGCAAGATAAAAGAGGCATGCCCTAAATGTGGTTTTAAAAATCCCGCTCGTAGCAAATACTGCAGTCAGTGCGCGGTTGTTATGCCACCACCGGTGCCGTATGTAGAGAGTAACGATAAAAACCAGCGTCAGTCAGAACATAGAGATATCGCTCATCCTATTACAGCGGAATGCAGAGAGAAGATACAGAAGAAAGTCCTGGAGGCATACAGGCAAGATAGAGCAAGCGTAACAGCTAAGGAGAGCCCTGAACAACCGAAAGAAGTTTATTCAGAGCAGCGTGAAGAAGTTCATCATGAAAAGCCTATTCCGGGAGCAGAACCCATTGGCGGGGATGTAGATCTGAGCTGATCCGGCCATACTTCGGCGCTTGGTTTTAGGTTTGCGTTTTTTTCAAGCTACAACCTAACACCGTAAACCTGAAACCGATATAAATGGCGGATAGTGTAATGGTAGCACAACGGCTTTTGGAGCCGTTTGTGGTGGTTCGAGCCCACCTCCGCCAGCCATGGTTCGACGCGTCAAAAATTACATAGAATTGAAAATAAAAACAGGTATTATTATGAGTAAATGTTCATTTTGTGGCAGGAATAAATCCGGGGTAAAGAAGCTCTTTAGTGGGCCGGGTGTATATATATGTGATAACTGTGTACACTTGTGCAATCAAATACTTTTAAGCAAAGATAAAAAGAACTCAATCCCCAGCATGCCCTTTAGCGCAATGAGGGAATTGCCAAAGCCTATAGCCATAAAGAAGGATTTAGATAAATATATAATAGGCCAGGAGACGGCAAAGAAGAAGTTATCTGTGGCAGTGTATAATCACTATAAAAGGCTTATAAGCCCGTCTGTCACGTCAGGCCATGATGCTGATGTACAGCTTGAAAAGTCCAATGTGCTTCTTATCGGCCCTACAGGAAGCGGCAAGACTCTTCTGGCCCAGACACTTGCTAAGATACTGGATGTGCCTTTTGCTATATGTGATGCCACGCCTTTAACAGAGGCCGGCTATGTAGGTGAAGATGTGGAGAATGTGTTGCTTAGGCTTTTACAGAGTTGCGACTACGATGTAAATCGCGCGCAATGCGGTATTATATATATCGACGAGATAGATAAGATAGGTAAGACTCATGATAATGTATCTATTACAAGGGACGTTTCAGGAGAAGGTGTTCAGCAGGCGCTTCTCAAGATAATAGAAGGAACAGAGGCAAATGTCCCGCCACAAGGAGGCAGGAAGCACCCGCAGCAGGAATATATAAAGCTTGATACAAAAAACATCCTGTTTATATGTGGCGGTACCTTCAGTGCTCTCGATAATATTATTGAGAGAAGAATAGGCAAGACAGAGATAGGTTTTAAAGCGGACAGCTTAGCGAAACAAAGCGTAAATGTTTTAAATAGTGTCCTTGCCCATGTTGAGACAGAGGATCTGTTGAAATTTGGCATGATACCTGAGTTTATCGGAAGGCTTTCTATTGTCGCTACGCTCAATCTCTTAAGTGAAACAGACCTTATACACGTACTTACAAAACCGAAAAACGCTCTTGTAAAACAGTATATAAAATGTTTTGACATGGAAGGCGTTAAACTTACATTCACTGATACCGCGTTAAAAGAGATAGCGAGCAAGGCTGTCAGGAAGAAGACTGGTGCGCGGGCTTTACGCTTTATACTAGAGGAAGCTATGCTTGAGATCATGTATGAGCTTCCTTCAGAGTCTGGCGTGAAAGAATGCGTAATTACCGACGAAGTTATTACAAGTAACAAGAAACCGGAACTGATAAGAAAAGTTTTACAAGGAAAAAAAGTAGCATGAAAAAATGCGCGGCTATAATACTCGCGGCAGGTAAAGGTGTCCGCATGAGATCGGCATTACCAAAAGCGTTGTGTAGGTTATCAGGCAAGCCTATGGTAGAGTTTTTGATAAATTCCGCTCGCAAGAGCAAGATAAACGATATATTAGTAGTCGGTGGCTATAAGATAGATATTCTGAAAAAAAACCTGGCTGGGCAGGGCTTAAAGATAATAAAACAGCGCAGGCTGTTGGGCTCAGCTGACGCAGTAAAACAGGCATCAGCACATTTTAAGGGTTTCAATGGCATCATTATGGTTTTGTACGCCGATACCCCTCTCATATCAGATGTAACTATAAAGGCCATGCTTAAAAAACACATAAGCACGAAGTCAGATGTTACCGTGCTTTCCGCTTCTGTGGAAGATGCAAAAGAATATGGCCAAATAGCACGTGACGCGGATGGGAAAATTTGCGGGATAATAGAGCATACAGAAGCTTCATTATCGCATAACGCACAACGCAATACGCAATACGAGATAAACGCCGGCGCTTACTGCTTTAACGCGAAAAAACTTTTTAAAGGGTTAAGCTGTATACAGAAGAATAAGATAAAAGGCGAATATTATCTTACGGATATTATAAATCATTTTTATAAAAAAGGTTACAAGGCCAATTCCTATATTACCAAAGACGCTGATGAAGTGCTTGGTGTAAATAGACGAGAGGATTTACAGTCTGCTGAGGTTATATTGCGCAAGCGAGCGATGGATAAGTTCCTAGTAACAGGCGTGATTATAAAGGATCCGGCTAGCGCATATATAGAGGAAGGCGCAAAGATAGGCAAAGATACGATTATATATCCCTTTGTTGTGATAGAGAGTGGGGTTGTTGTGGGTTCATGTTGCAAGATAGGCCCGTTCGCGCATCTACGGCGCGGCACTGTTTTAGAAAAGGGTTCTTGCGTTGGAAATTATGTCGAGGTAGTCAGATCCAGGATTGGCAAAGGCTCAAGAGCGAAACACCACAGCTATATTGGGGATACTGACGTTGGCAGGGATGCTAATATAGGAGCGGGTGTAATCACAGCTAATTATGACGGAAGGAACAAGCACAGGACCATCATCGAAGATCAGGCTTTTGTCGGAAGCGGAACGACTATTGTAGCGCCTGCAAGGATAGGAAAAAAGGCCATGACAGGCGCCGGCAGCGTTTTAGTAAGGGGCAGTGATATTCTTCCGGGCAGTGTAGTGGTTGGGGTTCCGGCAAGACCTTTATCCGGCAAGAATAGACTTAAAAAGAAGAAAATAATTAAGAACTAAGAATTATATATTAACTTATAGGGAGCGGGCATATGAAAAAAACAAACGGGATTGTCGTATTTTCAGGTACTACACATAAAAAACTTGCCGCGGGCATCTGTAAGTGCCTCAAGGTCAAGCAGGGTAACGCACTGGTTTCAGAATTCAGCGAAGGTGAGATCAAGGTGCAGATACGCGAAAATGTCAGAGGTAAAGATGTTTTTGTGGTCCAGCCAACGGCCCCCCCGGTCAATAAGTCTGCGATGGAATTGCTGATAATGATAGATGCCTTAAAGCGCGCGTCAGCACGCAGGATTACAGCTGTAATACCTTATTATGGTTACGCTAGGCAGGATAGAAAAGATCAGCCCAGGGTGCCCATTACAGCGAAGTTGATGGCCAATCTTATTACCACAGCAGGTGCTAACAGGGTCCTTACTATAGACCTGCATGCGGGACAGATTCAGGGTTTCTTTGATATAAACCTCGATCATCTCTTTGCTGTGAATGTTTTTGTTGAGTATTTCAAAAAGAAAGGCCTTAAGAATTTAGTGGCTGTTTCACCTGATGTCGGAGGCATAAAGATGGCTCGAGCTTACGCGAAGAGGATGCATGCGGGCTTGGCGATAGTAGATAAGAGAAGACGTAATGATGTAGATGCAGAGGTTATGCATATCTTAGGCGAGGTAAAGGGAAAGACAGTGGTTATAGTCGATGATATTGTCGCGACTGCAGGGTCTCTTCAGGAGGCGGTAATCGCGCTCAAGAAAAAAGGTGCCAAGGAGATATACGCGGCGATAACACATCCGCTGCTGTGCGGCCCGGCAAGAGAACGATTGAAAAATATCGGGCTAAAAGAATTGGTGGTAGCTAATACGATACCGGTGCCAAAGGAGAAAATCTTCTCGGGCATAAAAGTCCTGTCAGTCGCCCCGCTGCTGGCCGATGCTATACAGAGGATCCACAATGAAGAGTCAATAAGCATATTATTTAAGAGCCCTACACCTAAAAAAAAGAATAAGGCCGGTGCTTCAGATGACGATGAATATCTTAAGCTAGGATAAAGGAGTAAAATCAAATGGAAAAAGTTATATTAAAAGCAGAGATACGTGAGGAATTTGGGAAAGAGTCGGGCAGCCGAATGAGAAAATCCGGCATAGTGCCAGCTATTGTCTATAAGCAAGGTGACAAGGCTCTCCCGCTTAAGGTAGATGCCAGGGAACTGTTTCATGTGCTACACACATCAGCGGGCGGTAATGTAATTATCAACTTAAATATTGCCTCTGATGATAAGGCCAAATCCGCAAAGAATGATAAGACCGTTATCATAAAGGAGATACAGTATCATCCGATTAAGGGAGATGTTCTCCATCTGGATTTTCATGAGATCTCTCTTACTGACAAGATAAATGTAACAATAGCTATTGAGACAAAAGGTGAGCCTGAAGGCGTAACGTCAGACGGAGGTATCCTTGATCACCCTACTAAAGAACTTCATGTAGAGTGTCTTCCTACGGAGATACCGGAGCGGATAGATGTTCATGTAGAAATGCTTAAGATGGGTGAAGGCATCAGGGTAAAGGATCTTGATATTCCAGATGGTATAACAGTGCTCAATGATCCGGAGCAGACTGTATGCTCAGTCGTTGTTCCTAAGGCAGAAGAGGAAGTCTCAGAGGAAGAGGCGGCATCGGAAGAGGTGGCTGAACCGGAAGTAATAAGAGAGAAGAAGCCTGAAGAAGGCGCTGAAGCATCTGGTGAATCACAGCCCGCGCCTGCCAAGGAAGAGAAGAAGCAATAACATTTTTTCGCGATAGGATAATCTGATGCACCTTGTAGCAGGGCTCGGTAACCCAGGTTCAAAGTATATAAATACACGTCACAACATAGGTTTTCGCGTAGTTGAAAAACTAGCGGAAGCAAACAATACCGTTATACGAAAAAAGCTCTTTGCAAACGCCAAGGAATGCAGGTTAACACTCTTTAGTAGAAAATTATTGCTTATACAGCCGCTTACTTTTATGAATCTTTCAGGTGTAGCAGTGGCTGCTTACTTAAAAAAGATTAAAGAGGATAAGAAGAACTTACTTGTAATATGCGATGATGTTAATCTGGGCCTTGGACAGATAAGGTTAAGGCCAGGTGGGTCAGCAGGTGGTCATAACGGACTATCCTCTATAATAGAGCGCCTTGGAACCACTGATTTCTCGCGCCTTAGAATCGGTGTAGGCTCAAAAAAAACAATAAGAGATTTCTCTGAATATGTGCTTTCGGATTTTAGGGAGGATGAACTTATAGATGTACAAGAGGCGATTGTCCTAGCAGTGGCAGCATGTGAATGCTGGCTCAAAGATGGCGCTGCTAAGGCGATGAATATATACAATAGATAAATTACACAAAGGAGGAACAATTGAAGAATTATGAATTATTAGTATTGATAAAACCCGGATTGGACCAGGATTCACTGAGTAACCTGTACAAAGCAATAGAAGAATTGATAGCAAAATACAAAGGCGAGATCGTTAATAAGGAAGAATGGGGCAAGAAGGCGCTTGCTTTTGAAATCAAAAAGCATAAAGAGGGGATATATTGCCTCTATCGCATTAAGCTCGGCCCAGAACACGTTAAGAACCTTGACAATGACCTTAGGTTGAATGACTCCCTTTTAAGGTCATCGTGCACAAAAGAGATGAAAAAGAAGCCGATCTTAGAGTCTAAGGTGGAAATCGCAAAAGAAGGAGGCTTGGATGGCTAATTTTAATAAAGCGTTTATTATGGGTAACCTGACCCGAGATCCGGAGTTGCGTTATCTGCCCAATGGTACCGCGGTCACGACATTTACAATCGCTTCAAACAGAGTATATACTCTCCCTTCCGGCGAAAAGAAGGAAGAGGCCACTTTTATGAGAATAGTTGTTTGGGGAAGAAGAGCGGAAACTTGTGGAGAATATCTGGCTAAGGGTTCATCCGCTTTTGTAGAAGGAAGGCTTCAATCCAGGACTTGGGAAGGACAAGATGGGCAGAAGCGAAGCACGGTAGAAATTATAGCTGATAATGTCCAGTTCCTGGGAAGACCTAAAAAAGATGGGCAAGGTGCCTCTAATTCACAGGAGGGGCTTAATACGATGCCTGATGTTGATTTGCCACCGAGTGGCGCAAGCCCAAAACCAGCCTCACAAGTTGATGAGGTACCGTTTTAATATTACACTAAGGAGATGAAAAATGCCAAGAAAAGCACCGTCAAAATCATCAAGAACAAAAAAGCCCGGTCAGCGCAATAATAAATTCGCGGCTTTTCACAGATTTCCGCGGGGATGCAGATTATGCAAGGAAAAAGCACTCAAGGTAAGCTATAAAGATGTATCCTTGCTACAGAAGTTTATTACAGAACAGGGTAAGATTATACCTGGGCGAATATCAGGTAACTGCGCTTCGCACCAGAGACAGGTTGCGCGTGCGATAAGACAGGCCCGCATTATGGCGCTTTTACCTTTTGTAGCAGAGTAATCAAAGAGGTTGCTTAAAAGATATTAGTAAATGATACCGGTGCTTACGCTCCTAAAGTAAGGAGTGTGCCGGCGCATTAGATAATTTTTTAAGCGCCTATTAAAATGCGAGGTTAAAGATGGAAGTTATTCTAAAGGAAGATATTTCAAAGATTGGAAAAGCAGGCGATACAGTAGAAGTCAAGGATGGTTACGCGAGAAATTACCTAATTCCGAAAGGGCTGGCTCTTGGGGTTACTCCGGCGAATGTTAAGGCTATCCAGGCGCAGCGCGAGAAGAATATCCGCAAGGAACAGGAAGCTAAGGCAGAGGCAGAGGCTATCGCGAAGAAACTCGAGGATATCTCCTGTACCATAGCGATGAACGTGGGCGAGGAGGATAAGCTCTTTGGCGCTGTTACTACCGCTGATGTAGCCGCGACACTTAGTGCGGAAGGTGTAGTAGTAGATAAGAAGGAGATTGTTTTTGAGGATGAGATACCGAAGCTAGGCATATATTATTTTAAGGTAAAATTACACCCTGAGGTTACGCAGCGCGTAAAATTGTGGGTAGTAAAGAAATAATTAAGAAGCGAATACCAAAACCAAGTACCGAGAACCGAAACTATGGCAAAAGATAAGCAGATAGACAGGGTTCCTCCCCAGAACGAGGAAGCGGAGATGGCGGTGTTGGGCTCCATGTTATTGGAGGAGAATGCCATTTCTCAGGCGGTCGAGATATTAGAAGAGAAGGCTTTTTATAAAGACGCGCACAAGAAAATTTTCAGCGCTATCGTTGATATTTATAGCCTGAACAAACCTGTTGATCTTGTAACAACAACAGAGATGCTAAAAAGCAAGAAGACCTTTGATGATATAGGAGGTGCTTCATACCTTGCTGCTCTTACGCAGGCGGTACCAACAGCGGCAAATATAAGCCATTACGCCAGGATCGTGCGAGAGAAATATATAATGCGCGCGCTTATTACTACAAGCACCCAGATAGTCTCCGAGGCGTATGAAAGCGACGCGGATACAGAAGAACTGCTTGACAGGTCAGAAAAACTTATATTTGATATAACAAGCAGCAAATCGGAATCCTCCTCAACACCGCTTAAAGAGATAATAAAAGACAGCATAGAGATAATAGACGGGCTATACCAGCGAAAAGAGAGCATAACGGGGATAGCTACAGGTTTTCACGAGTTTGACATAATGACCGCGGGTTTACAGCCATCAGAGCTTATTATTGTGGCAGGCAGGCCGTCTATGGGAAAGAGCGCGCTCGCTGCCTGTATCGCGGAACATGCAGGTATGATCGAGAAGGTGCCTACGGTTATATTTAGTCTCGAAATGGCAAAAGAACAGCTAGCTCAAAGGATGCTCTGTTCTCATGCCAGAGTTGATTTTCACAAGGTTAGAACAGGATTTCTTTCCCAGAGTGACTGGCCCAAGCTTACAAACGCGGCTGGCACACTTGCGGAAAGCCCTATATTTATCGATGACACCCCTTCTATATCAGTTCTTGAATTGAGGGCAAAAGCAAGACGATTGAAGAGCCAACATAATATAGGTCTTGTGATCGTTGATTATCTTCAGCTTATGAGAACCTCTACAAGAGGTATGGATAATCGCCAGCAAGAGATATCCGAAATATCCCGCTCACTAAAAGCCCTGGCACGCGAGATAAGTGCTCCGGTAATAGCGATGAGCCAGCTTTCACGGGCAGTAGAGGCACGCGCTGATAAAAGGCCGCAGCTATCAGACCTAAGAGAATCTGGCGCTATCGAGCAGGATGCGGATGTTGTAATGCTTCTTCTAAGAGAAGAATATTATACACCCACACCGGAAAACAGGGGAATCGCTGAGCTTATAATTGCGAAACAACGTAATGGGCCGGTAGGCACGGTGAATTTAATGTTCGTAAAGGAATATACCAGATTTGAGAATCTAACAAGGCAGCATGAAGAGCTTGCCGAAGAAGAGGTTGGCGTTTGATCGGTGTTCGGCGTTGTGTTTTAGGTTTTTCTAATTAAAACGAATAGCATGCTTCATAATGAATATATATAGTAATATAAGTAATATTGAAATCTATATCTAATTATTTTCTTGTTTACATATTAATTCTTATATGATAGATTAATAATCGGAGTACAATATGACTGTAGCAAGACAAAAATTAATTTTCCCGTGCCTTATAATAATGATTTTACTATCTGGCCTTTCCCTTATTCCCCACATTTATGCCCAGGGCATAAACAGCCAGGCCCAACCCGAGATTACCGATATCACGATTGAGGGCAATAAGGCTGTAAGCACAAATACTATTCTCTCTAAGATTAAAACTCATGTCGGTGGCAAATTTCAGCAAAAAGCGGTTAATGCGGACATAAAAAGGCTTTACGCAACAGGGTTTTTTACGGACGTTACAGCAGAGGTAGAGAATTACGAAGGCGGCGTAAGGCTTATACTCTCTGTATTAGAGAAATCGGTTGTAGGCAGTATCGTCTTTGAGGGTAACAATATATACAAGGATGCCGTATTGTTGAAACAGATCGAGACCAAAGACGGAGACGCACTTAATAGGAGGCTTCTTGCGGAAGACGTAAAAAAGATAAAGGCATTTTATAAGAAAAAAGGTTACGCTCTTGTAACTGTAAACTATGAGATCGAGCTTAATGAGGAGCTTAATAGTTCTGTGGTACATATAAAGATTGATGAAAAAAAGCAGCACAGGATAAAGAAGATTACATTTGAGGGGAATAAGGCGTTTTCGAGTAAGCGGCTGCTTAAAGTAATATCAACGCGTAAGGATACATTATTTACGTCGGGGATACTCGATGAGACTATGCTGGAACAGGATACAGAGCGCTTGGAGGCATTTTACAAGGATAATGGTTTTATAGATATGCAGGCAAGCGATGCTGTCAATTATTTAGATGATGGTATAGATATACTGATTACTATTGACGAGGGGCAACAGTATTTTGTCGGTACTGTCGCGATAGAAGGTAACAAAATTATCAGCGCTAAAGAGATAGATAAAGAACTCAAGATGGTATCTAAAAAGCCATACAGCCCTAATAACCTCCGCTTTGATGTTATAACTATACAGACGCTTTATTTTGATAAAGGATATATGTCGTGTCGCGTAAAACCTGTTACATCGCTTAACAAAGAAGCTAAGACCATTGATATAACATATACCCTTACCGAAGGTGGTTTAAGTTATGTAAGCGCGGTAAAGATAGAAGGTAACTACAAGACTAAAGATAAGGTTATTAGGCGGGAGTTACGTCTATATCCGGGAGAGAAGTTTGACGGCGTTAAACTAAAAAAATCAAAACAAAGACTTTATGACCTAGGATATTTTGATGAAGTTGTTTTTGATACGGAGCCGACCAACGTAGGCGATGAAAAAGAACTTGTTGTACGCGTCAAAGAGGCCAAGACCGGCGAGTTCAGTTTTGGCGGTGGTTATAGTTCTGTTGATCAGCTGGTAGGATTCGTTGAAGTTGCCCAGAGAAATTTTGATATAGGTAATTTTAAGACATTTACAGGTGCCGGTCAGATATTAAGGGTAAAAGCTGAGATCGGTTCTGTGAACCAGAACTATACATTAAGTTTTACAGAGCCCTGGATATTTGGATACCCTTATCTCTTTGGTTTTGATCTCTTCAACTTTGAAAGAAGAAAGAAAGAGTCCCTTGGTTACGGTTATAGTGAAAGAAGAACAGGCGGTGCCCTTAGATTCGGGAAAGAGTTCGATGATTACGATCGCGCTGATCTGAAATATAGATTGGAACGGGTAAAGATAGGCGATGTCTCTTCAGAGGCCTCCAACGCGCTGTTGGATGAAGAAGGCAAGAACACTATAAGCAGCCTCGCACTTACATTTACCCGGGATACAACGGACAGCAAATTTAATCCTATGTCAGGCCATATACTATCCGCTACCGGAGAGGATGCGGGGGGCATATTCGGCGGGACCAAGGATTTCTATAAATTGACAGGACTCGCGGATTTCTTTACTAATTACAATAAGAAGCTGGTATTCGAGTTCAAGGCAAGAGGCGGATGGGAAACAGAATATGATGATTCAAAGCATGTTCCTATCTACGAAAGGTTCTTTGCCGGAGGCGCTAATACTGTAAGAGGGTACAAGGAAAGAAGCATAGGTCCGCGTGATTCAAAAACAGGTGATCCTATCGGCGGTGAGGCGATGCTTATCGGAAATGCTGAGGCTACATATCCGATATTTAAAAATTTTAAGATAGCGGTATTTTATGATATAGGCAATGTGTGGGAAAATTCAGAAGATGCCAGCATAAAGAGCGACGATTTTAAATCCGGCACAGGTGTAGGAGTAAGGGTAAAGACGCCTATAGGGCCTGTAAAGGTTGATATGGGCTATCCCCTTGATCAAGCACATCCCGGTGATAAGCAGAAGGTAAGATTCCATTTTAGCATGACAAGAGGCTTCTAGGTTATAAAAAATCACCCTATTCCTTATTGCATGGATAAAATTTCTACCACTGCAAAAAAAATAACAAACAAAATATAGGAGGCGGTTATGAGTAAAGCAAGAATTTTGTCAGTATTAGCAGGTTTTCTTTTAATGGGTTTATTATCTTCTCAGGGCGCGCAGGCAGCGGAGGCGCTTAAGATAGGATATGTGGATTATGCCGCGGTCTTTCAGGGCTACGACAAGACAAAAGAAGCTTATGCGATGTTTAGAGAAAAGGGCCAAAAAAAACAGGCGGAGCGCGACGGCTTGATCGAAGATGTCAGGAACATGAAAAACGAGATTGAGCTTCTAACTGATAAGCAGAGAGACAAGAAGCAGGTAGAGATCGACGAGAAGATAAGAGTTCTGCAGGATTTTGAGCGCGAGGCAAAGGTTGACCTGGATCGCGAAAAAGACAATTTGGAAAAAGATATATTTAAAGAGATCGAGGCGGTAATAGAACGGTATGCAGTTAAAAATGCCTACAGCCTGATACTTAGCGACAGGGTGCTTGTTTATGCTCAGGAGAAGTTTGACATAACCAACGAAATCCTTAATCTATTAAATTCAAAACATAGAAAAACAGGTAAATGAAGAAAAGCCTTCATGAAATAGCGACAATTTTAGGCGGTGAAGTAGTAGGTGACGCGAGTATAGAGATAAGCAATGTAAATGGTATCAGGGAAGCGCAAGAAGGGGATATTACCTTTCTTGCGAATTCTCTATATAAGCCACTTATAAATACTACAAAGGCCTCCGCTATTATAACATCAAAAGAGATCCTTTCTGCCCATAAGCCGATTATCCGCGTGGAGAACCCATCTCTGGCCCTTACAAGGGTCATATCTATTTTTAGCGTAAAGCCAGAAAGCGTGATACCTGTAGGTGTTCATGCGTCTGCTGTTATAGGCAAGAATGTTAAGACAGGCGAAAATGTCGCGATATCTGCCTTTGTTGTTATAGAGGATAGTTGTGATATAGGTGATGGCTCTATAATATATCCACATGTCTATATAGGCAATAATACAAAGATAGGTTCTCAGGCGAAGATATATCCAAATGTTACGATACGTGAAAACGCTACTATCGGCTGCAATGTTATTATTCATGCCAATACCGTTATAGGTTCAGACGGCTTTGGTTATGTACAGATTAATGGCTCACATCAGAAGATACCTCAGACAGGGGTAGTTGTTATTGAGGACGATGTAGAGATAGGTTCCAATGTATCGATAGACAGGGCACGTTTTGGCAGGACACTTATAGGTAAAGGTACCAAGATAGACAATCTTGTCCAGATAGCTCATAATGTAAGTGTAGGTTCTCATTCTATCATAGTTTCACAGGCAGGTATCTCAGGTAGTTCAGCACTGGGGAAAAATGTAATTATCGCCGGTCAGGTAGGCATAGTTGGCCATATCGAGATAGGCGACAACGCGATAGTAGGGGCACAATCCGGGATTACCAAGTCACTGCCGAAAGGCGCTATAGTGCTAGGTTCACCCGCAAGCCCTATATCTGAACAGAAGAGGATATTCGCGGCTTTACGTAGATTGCCCGAGATGCTCAAAGTCGTTAAGGCGCTTAAGGATAAGGTATTAAAATAAGGAGTTGGACGTGTCATTACAGCGTACAATAGGAGAAGAAAAAAAAATAGAAGGCATAGGCTTACATACCGGCAAGAATATTAAGCTTAGACTTTTGCCCGCGGATGCGGATAGCGGGGTAAGGTTTAAAAGAGTCGATCTTCCTGATAAGCCTATTATCCCCGCACTGGCGTCTCATCTTACAGACGCGTCAAAGAGCTTACGGCGCACATCAATAGGATCAAATGGCGCGGAGATTCATACCATAGAACACTTACTCGCTACGCTTTCCGGCATGCATATAGATAATATTATGATCGAGATCGATGGACCGGAACTGCCTGGCTTAGATGGAAGCGCGGATGGTTTTGTAAAGGTTATAAAAGAAGCGCGCGCCAGGGAGCAGGATAGCGTACGCAGAGAATTTTGCGTAAGAGAGCCTCTTTGGGTAGAAGATAAAGATTCTTTATTAGTGATATTGCCTGATGTAAATTTTAAGATATCTTATACTATCGATTACCCCACCACAAATTTTAGGACCCAATACGGACATTTCCTTATTGATAGCCAGACATATGAAAACGATATAGCGCCAAGCCGTACTTTTTGCCTTGAAGAAGAGGTTGAACATTTACGCGCTCTAGGGCTTGGTAAAGGTGCGTCACTTGATAATACGGTCGTAGTGGGTAAAGAAGGCGTTGTAAGCGGTAAGTTACGTTTTGATGATGAGTTCTTAAGGCATAAGATTTTGGATCTCATAGGTGATCTTTTTTTATTAGGCTATCAGGTTAAGGGGCATGTTATAGCGATTAAGAGCGGGCATATGCTTAATATCGAACTGCTCCACAAGATAATTAAGCATTCCGACAATGCGCCGGGTAAAGACGCGGCAGTGGACACGCCTGCTACAAAGGGCGTTCTTGACTTGGAGGGGATAAAGAAGGTTCTCCCCCACCGTTACCCGTTCCTTATGGTAGATAGGATATTAGAGCTCAAGGAAAGATCAGCAGTGGGCATGAAAAAGCTCACCAAGAGTGATTATTTTTTTGCAGGGCACTTTCCGGGTAACCCGGTTATGCCCGGGGTACTTATGCTCGAGGCTATGGCACAGGTAGGAGGAGTTATTCTTCTTAGCCGCCCTGAAAATCTCGGTAAGATAGCGTATTTCATGTCTATTAATAACGCGAAATTCAGGCGCATCGTAAGGCCCGGCGATGAATTGCATCTTGAGGTTGATGTAGTAAGATATAAAACAAGGACAGGTCAGGTTCATGGAAGAGCGCTTGTTGACGGCCAGCTCGCGGCAGAAGCGGACCTTAATTTCGTCTTTGAAAAAAAGCAGGATTAATAAAAATATGTCCATACATAAGACAGCCATAATAAGCAAGGACGCTATACTTGAAAAAGGCGTATCAGTAGGGCCTTACTCCGTGATAAACGGTAATGTGGTTATAGGTGCCGGTACAGAGATAGGCCCTCACTGCGTAATAGATGAATTTACGACTATAGGAAAAGATTGTAAGATATTCTCTGGCGCTATTATCGGTAGCATAAGCCAGGATAAAAAGTTTAATGAAAAGAGAAGTTTTCTGGAGATAGGCAATAATAATACAATACGCGAATATGTTACAATAAATAGAGGCACGGAAGAGGAGAGCAAGACGATAATAGGTGATAATTGCCTGTTTATGGCATATAGCCATGTAGCGCATGATTGCAGGATAGGTGATAACGTGGTTCTGGCTAATTGTGGTACTTTAGCCGGATATGTAGAGCTAGAAGATCATGTTATCATGGGCGGCCTCGCGGCAGCGCATCAGTTCGTAAGGATAGGCAGACTATCGATAATCGGAGGCTGCTCCAAGGTGGTCCAGGATGTCGTACCATATTCTATGGCAGACGGCCACCCGGCTAGGATATATACAGTAAATACAGTAGGGCTTGATAGAGTGGGCTTTACAGATGATCAGAAGGATAGCATAAAGCGAGCTTTTAAGATAATGTTTTCAATGAAGCTCAATATTAAGAACGCGTTATTAAAAATAGAAAAAGAGCTTACCCCTACACCAGAGATAACTACCCTACTGGATTTTATCAAATCCGCGGAAAGAGGAATTTCCAGGTAATATTTATATGGATAAGATGCATCGAATAGCGCTTATTGCCGGCAGTGGAAAATTTCCAATATTACTTGCCCGGGCAGCAAAGGACAATGGCATTGAGGTAATAGTTATAGCCATAAATTCCGCTGCAGAAAAAAGCATAGAAAAAATAGCTGACAAGATATACTGGGTAAATATAGGTCAGGCAAAAAAGCTTATAGATATACTATTAAAGGAAGAGATACGATACGCGATAATGGCCGGAAAGGTCAATAAGGCAATAATAATAAAACAGGCTCTGACCCTTGACAAGGAAGCCCGAGGCCTGCTTAAAAGGATAGCTGATAAGAGAGATGATACCATACTCTTAAGTGTCGCTAATCGACTTAAAGATTTTGGTGTCGAACTTATTGATTCAACATTTTTCCTTAAAGATCTTATGCCCGGAAAGGGCGTATTAACAAAAAGAAGACCGAATAGACAGGAATTAGAAGATATAAAATTCGGTTTCTCAATAGCCAAGGATATGGGCGCGCTAGATATCGGCCAGTCTGTTATAGTAAAGCAAAAGGCCGTCATAGCTGTAGAGGCCATAGAGGGTACGGATTCGGCGATAAGAAGAGCCGGCATACTTGCGGGAAAAGGGACTGTTGTTGTAAAGGTATCTAAACCAAAACAGGATATGCGTTTCGATGTGCCTGTTGTTGGCATTGAGACCTTAAAGGCATTAAAAGACGCTGGGTCATCTGTTCTGGCAATAGAAGCGGGTAAGGTTTTAGTATTAGAAAAAGAGCCTCTTGTTACGAGAGCCGAAAAAGCAGGACTTTCTATTGTCGCGGTATAGCGCAAGCATATTAACTCAAGGCTGAATAAAATGAAATCTTTTAATATAAAACCAAGGATAGTCGCTAAGAAGCTCGTCGATTTTATAGCATACACAACGGAATCTAAAGGCTTTAAGAAGGTTATTTTGGGACTTTCCGGCGGGCTTGATTCAACGGTAGTAGCATATCTTTCACAGGCCGCACTTGGCAAAGATAATGTTACAGGCGTTCTTATGCCATATGGCAAGCTTTCGCAACAGGCGCTACAACATGCGAGAAAGATTGTTAAGAACCTGTGCATAAAGTCAAAGTGTATAGATATTACAGAGATGGTGGATGCTTACTTCAAAAAAACAAAGATATCCGATAGAACCAGATGCGGCAATAAGATGGCAAGAGAGAGGATGTCTATACTATATGACCTATCAGAAGAATACAACTCACTTGTTATCGGTACCTCTAACAGAACAGAGCTTCTCTTAGGCTATGGTACTATTCACGGTGATTGCGCCTGTGCCCTTAATCCGATCGGCAGTCTTTATAAGACACAACTAAGGAGCCTGGCCAAATATATCGGGGTTCCATCTTTTATCTTAGATAAACCGCCAAGCGCTAATCTGTGGCAGGGCCAGACCGATGAGGAAGAACTGGGATACCAGTACGAGGATATAGATAAATTATTGTTTTTTATGATAGATAACAATCTCAGTGAAGAAGAGTTGGTAAAGAGAGGTTTTGCCGGCAACTTTGTTCATGATATGAGAGAGAGAATACGAAATAATAGTTTTAAATCAGAATTACCTGCAGTAGCGCAATTATAATATTTTACGCGCGTAAACCCAAAAACTGAAACAGTTACCAAATTGTTCGGGAGAAGTGTTTTATTTTTGATCAGGACAGTGCCCCGAACAGGCACATGTTCGGTTTTTTAATAATAATTATTAACTTGAGACTCATAGCGAAACTGGCTATGCAAGGTGGGATAGTTTATTAGTTTAAGAAATCCGCGACCTCTTTTGCGGCACGCGTAACTGCTCCGGGCTCCTCAAGGCTTAATCTTATTGCAAGAAATTCTTGCTTCATCTTATCTATTAGTTTTTCATCAGTAATCAGTCTTTTCATATAATCGGCGATCTTTTCACTCGTCGCTTCATATTGCAGGAATTCTTTAACTACATGCTTTCCTGATATAACATTTACCAGACCTATGTAAGGCAGTTTTATCAGATGTTTTGTAAGTATATAGTTAAGAAAGTTCGCTTTATAAATTATAGCCATAGGCACATTAAGCAACGCAGTTTCCAGTGTAGCAGTGCCAGAGGTAACCATCGCGCAATTACATACCGATACAGCATTATAGGTATCATTTTCTACTACAATTACATCTACCCCGCTATTTTTGATTCTCTGTTTTACATACTGTTTATTCACGGTAGCAGCCATTGGGAGAACAAATCTTATTTTTTGATTAAAAGTGTTTAGTATTAGTTTTGCGGATTCAAGCATAACAGGTAGGATGTTTTTTATTTCGCTCTCTCTGGAACCCGGCAATAGCCCTATAACTTTAAAGTCTTTTTCAATACCAAGTTTTTTTAAGATAGCCTCCTTTTTAGAGGTGGTTTTTACCATGTCGAGTAAGGGGTGGCCTACAAAACTAACATTAACGCCATGTTCTTTGTAAAGGGTCTCCTCGAATTTAAAGAAGACAAGCATCTTATCTACAAGACGGCGTATGGTCTTTATGCGCCAGAGTCCCCAGGCCCAAACCTGCGGGCTCACATAATATACGACCGGTACACCAAGGGCTTTTAGCTCTTTAGCTACTCGCAGATTGAATTCAGCATAGTCAATAAGTACGGCTAAGTCAGGCGGGTTTTGCTTGAGGTTATCCCGCAACGTGTTAAATATCTTTTTTAATTGCAGATAATGTTTGAATAGCCCGCCGGGCCCCATAAATGCGAGGCGTACTATATTTTCATGAATATCGACACCGGCTTCTTTCATACGGTTACCACCGAGGCCAAAAAAGGAGACGTCGCTCTTTACGGATTTTATCTCTTTTACCAGATCCGCGGCATGCATATCGCTTGATGCTTCACCCGCTATAATAAGTATTCTTTTCATCTTTTGATTTAGCTTTATCCTTTTAGGATTCTTGCGTGAGATTACGCGCTTTTAATATTTTTTAATATCTCAAGTGCTACACTAAGGGCCTGGCGTCCTTCCCTGCCTGCGGCCAGGGGTTTTTCGCCGGTACGTATGCATTCGAGGAAAGAAGATATCTCTTTTTGCAGGGGTTTTTCCTTTTTAATATCTATCTGATGGGGGATGATCTTACCGAGCTTTCTTTTGTATATAATGGCGTCCTGTTTTATATAATCCAGAGATATATAAGCGTTTGTCTGGAACATCCTTATCTTTCTGACAGCATTCGCGGTAATACGGCTCGCTGTGATATTGCAGACAGCGCCATTTTTAAAGACAATGCGGGCATTGGCAATGTCTTCATGCTTTGTCAGTACATTTACCCCGACAGCCTCTATGCTTTTTATAGGAGATTTTATCAGCCATAGCAGTATATCTATGTCATGTATCATTAAATCCAGTACGACGCCGACATCCTTCACCCGTGGAGAGAACGGTCCTAACCTGTGGCATTCAACGAATTTTATGTCACCTTTTATTTTTAGGATAGCTTCTATAGCGGCGTTGAAACGCTCAACATGGCCGACAGCAAGAGTTAAGCGTTTTGTTTTAGCGATATCGAGTAATTCATCCGCTTCACGAACAGTCTGCGTTATAGGTTTTTCTATCAGAAGATGAATACCGGCACTTAGTAGTTCTTTGGATATGGAATAATGCGCCTTTGTCGGAACTGCGATACTCGCGGCGTCTATTTTGCCTATGAGTTTTTTATAATCCCTAAAACCTTCAACATTAAGTTCTTTGCTGACCTGCGACAGCCTTTTAGTGTCTGTGTCGCATATGCCTACTAACTCAACATTCTTAAGAGAGGAGTATATCCTCGCGTGTATAGACCCAAGCGCGCCTGTCCCGATTACGGCAACTTTCAATTTTGACATTTTTACCTCTTTTGTTTGAATCATTATACCACGCGCACTTTACGCGGTCAATGCCTTCCGTTTGCAACAAAAACAATTCCTTGGTATTATAAAAATCAAAGAGCTAGGGTAAAGAATTATGTAACATATATAATATCGTTTGTGCTTGCCTTTAGCAGCGCATTGGATTTTTTTGCTACGGATTTAAATAGATAGCAAAAATACCTGCGCTGCGAAGGCAAGGCATAAGCGATATTATAGGCGCGTAGTATATTTTATGAGTTAACGCAGGTGTGGTTTTTTAGTCTAGTTTACACTCGACAACGCAGAATGCTTATGATACAATAAAATCACAAAATTTCGCATTAAGGAGAAAAATGAAAAATTACTTGAGGCTTATAGGGTATGTAAGGGCTCATTTGTGGGTATTGGCTTTGGCGGCGGTATTTATGATATTAACATCGATACTCCAACCTATATCCTTAGGTGGCTTTATCCCCTTTATTGATAAGGTAATGATAGGAAAAGATGTCGTAATACCGAGTCACAATGTGCCCGCTTTTATATTAGATCTCGTTGCAAAGATAAACAGTATGCCAAGGGTCAGGTTGTTGGGGATATTTATCGCGTTTTATATTACATTATTTACCCTGAGGGCCCTTCTGATGTATTGCCAGCAATTCCTTATGAGAGAGGTCAGTCAGAGGGTGGTTCGTGACATGAGAAACCTTCTGTATGAGAAGCTCTTAAATCTTTCAATGGACTTTTATTCTCATTCGCGAACAGGCACCTTGGTTTCACGTATTACGTATGATACTACTATAATACAGGATGCTGTATCCGAAGGGTTGACAGACCTAATATGGCAATCTTCTCAGTTTATATTTTCTCTCGGAATGGTTATCTGCATAGCGGTTTTTTTCCAAATAAATGTGATGTTCATATTTATCGCTTTAGTTGTAACGCCGCTTATTGTTGTGCCTTTAGTACAGATAGGTAAGCGCCTGAGGCAGATAAGTAAGAAATCTCAGGAGTCTATGGCAGGTATAAACAATATACTCTATGAATCTGTCAGCGGTATAAGGATTATCAAGGCATTCTGCATGGAAAATTACGAGAAGCAGAAATTTAAAGAGCAGAATAGTTATTTTAAAAATATGGTCATGAAGTCTAACAAGAGAATACTTGCCGTGAGCCCGTTGACAGAGTTGGTTACTATGATATCAGCCATGGTTATCCTCTGGCTTGGCGGACAGCAAGTTATCTCAGGCGCTATGACCATGGGAACGCTTACAGTCTTTTCTCTATCAGTTCTTTCCTTATCAAGGCCTATTAACAGGTTGAGCAGGGTGCACAATGTAAATCAACAGGCCCTTGCAGCCGCGTCACGCATATTCGAGATGCTCGATGAAGAGGTTGCTATAGAGGAGAAACCGGGCGCTAAAAAGATTCCTTCTGTTAAGAATGATATCGTTTTCTCTGATGTAAGTTTTAAATACACAGATACAGAGGTCTTAAGCAATATCTCTTTTAAGGCAAAGGCAGGAGATGTTATGGCCTTTGTAGGACCTAGTGGTGCGGGAAAGACTACCCTTATCAGTCTGATAGCGCGTTTTTATGACCCTAACGAAGGGAGCGTTAAGATAGATGGTGCTGATATAAGGGATGTTGAATTGCAGTCTTTACGTAACCAGATAGGCATTGTTACGCAAGAGACGGTTCTTTTTAATGACACAGTCTCCGCGAATATAGCTTATGGCAATAAGGATATTGATATTAATAAGGTTATGGAATCAGCTAAGACAGCAAATGCCCATGATTTTATAATGAAGATGCCACAACAGTATAATACTGTTATAGGAGAGCGCGGTTTCAAGCTTTCAGGTGGCGAGAGACAGAGGCTCGCTATAGCGCGCGCTGTATTCAAAAATCCGCCTATTCTTGTATTTGATGAAGCTACTTCTCAGCTTGATTCCAAGTCAGAAAAGCTGGTGCAAGAGGCCATAGACCGACTCATGGAGGGCAGGACAGTATTTGTTATCGCTCACAGACTATCTACCATTAAACATGCTGATACTATTGTAGTTATGGAAAATGGAAAGATAATAGATATGGGTTCTCATGATGAGCTTTTAGCAAGAGGCGGCCTGTACAAGAAGCTGTATACCATGCAATTTGAGAGTTTTTAGATATATTGTCTTAAAATAGCTCTATTTATATATTATAGTAATTATTTACTTGCAAGTTGCAATTTTTATGATATAATCTATGATTACCTGTGTACCGTAAGGCTTTATTTGTAAAGTTTTGAGTTGATAGCTTTTTGGTAGCAGGATTGCAGTTTAGTTATCTGTTTTTTTTGTACTATTTCGAACTTAAAAGGAGGAATTAAATTGGTTACTGATTTAATGAAACAGCTTTTAGAAGCAGGGGTCCATTTCGGACATCAGACCAAGAGATGGAATCCAAAGATGGCGCAATTCATATTTGGGCAACGCAATGGCATCTATATAATCAACCTGGAAAAGACAGCTGCCAGGCTTGAAGAAGCCTGTGATTTTTTAAGAGACGTAGCCTCCAAGGGGAGCTCTGTCCTGTTTGTAGGTACCAAGAAACAGGCCAAAGACGCAGTTATAGAGGAATCTCAGCGGTGCAATATGTTCTCAGTGACAGAGAGATGGCTCGGCGGGCTTATGACCAATTTTAGTACAATACGAGCTAGTGTCAAGAGAATGAAAGAGCTGGAAAAGATGAAGGAAGACGGAAGCGTAGACGTGCTTACCAAGAAAGAGAGAGCAGGCCTTGATAAAGAATGGGCAAAATTGCATAAAAACCTCGCCGGTGTGGCAGAGATGCAGAAATTACCGGGTGTTGTTGTTATAGTTGATCCAAAAAAAGAAGATACAGCAGCTAAAGAGGCAACAAAGCTAAATATTCCTATTGTGGCATTGATAGACACAAATTCTGACCCTGATGCAATCGATTATCCTATACCGGGAAATGACGATGCTATAAGGGCGATAAAACTCGTCCTTTCTACTTTGGCAGACGGTGTTTTAGAGGGGCGGAAGCAATTCGCGGAAGGCAAGAGCGAGGCAAAAGAGTAATAAAAAATTTTAAAATATAATTTAAGAGAGGAATACACAAGAGATGTTAGACAAGGTTAAAGAGTTACGAGAAAAGACGAATGCCGGTGTAATGAATTGCAAGGTAGCGCTAAAAGAAGCGAATGGCGATATAGAGAAGGCTATTGATATACTTCGCAAAAAAGGCGTAAGCCTTGCGAGTAAGAAATCATCCCGCACAGCAAAAGAGGGCATGATAACTTCGTATATTCATATGAATAATAAGATAGGTGTACTGCTTGAGCTAAATTGTGAAACCGATTTTGTAGCACGCAACGACGAGTTTGTAAAATTCGCTAAAGAGCTTACTATGCAGATAGCGGCGGCTAATCCAACTTATATTACAAAGGATGAGGTTACGCCTGAAGATCTCGCAAGGGAGAGAGAGATTATAAAAGAGCAGAACAAGAATAAGCCTGAGCATGCCTTGGAAAAGATAATGGAAGGCAAATTAAAAAGCTATTACCAGGATATATGCCTTCTTGATCAGCCGTATATAAAGGATCCAAAGGTATCTATCAGCGATCTCTTGACAGGGGTAATAGCCAAGACAGGTGAGAATATAGTTATAACCAGGTTTACACGTTACCAGTTGGGCGAAACTGCATGAAAAAAACCGCAACAAGACTCCTCAAGAAGCCGGCATACAAAAGAATTGTCTTAAAATTAAGTGGCGAGTCACTACAGGGCAAGAGCGGTTATGGCATTGATATCATGGTTGCTCGATCGATAGCTTCACAGATTAAGCAGATACATAATATGTATGTGGAGATAGCCATTGTAATAGGTGGCGGCAATATACTCCGAGGAGCAGAAGCGGCAAAAAATGGTACAGATAAGTCCACAGCTGATTATATGGGTATGCTTGCCACGGCAATAAACGGTATGGCGCTTCAGGACGCGCTTGAGAAAGAAGGCGTCTTTACGCGTCTGCAGACAGCTATAGAGATGAGGCAGATCGCCGAGCCATATATCAGGAGAAGGGCGATACGCCATCTTGAGAAGAAAAGGGTGGTTATCTTTGTTTGCGGCATAGGAAATCCCTATTTCACAACTGATACCACAGCTGCGTTAAGAGCGGCGGAGATCGGCGCGGATATTCTCCTAAAAGCTACTAAGGTAGATGGCATATATTCCGCGGATCCATTTAAAGATAAATATGCCAAACGATATAAGAGTTTACGATACATAGATCTTTTAAATAGGCAGCTTAAGGTGATGGACGCTACTGCCGTGAGCCTGTGCATGGATAATGATATCCCTATTGTAGTCTTTGATCTATTCCGCAAAGGAAATTTAAAAAGGGCTGTAGAGGGAAAGAATATAGGCACTATAGTAAGAGGGGGTAAAATAAAATGAATTCGATACAAGACGTAATGCGCAATACAGAGGAAAGAATGAAGAAGGTTGTTGAGGCGACAAAGAGGGAGTTTGCCTCTGTGCGAACCGGAAGGGCATCTACATCGCTAGTTGAGGGTATGCACGTAGATTATTATGGAACGCAGACACCTCTTAAGCAGCTTGCCAATATATCCGCTCCGGATGTAAAACTTATAGTAATACAGCCATGGGACCCTTCAAGTCTTGGCGAGATAGAAAAGGCTGTTCAGCAGTCCAATATAGGTGCTATGCCTACAAATGACGGTAAGGTGATTCGCATAAGCATACCACCTCTTTCAGAAGAGAGACGTGAAGAGCTAATAAAGATAACCAAGAAGATGGCAGAGGACGGTCGCGTTTCAATAAGAACTGTACGTCGCGATGCAAATGAGCACGCAAAGAAGCTTGAGAAAGATAAGCTCGCGACAGAGGATGAGCTCTTTAAATCGCACGATGATATACAGAAGACCACAGATAAATATATCAAAGAGATAGATTCGATCCTAGAGACAAAGGATAAGGAGTTGCTGGAGGTATAAGTAAAAAAATTGCCCCGCTAACTCAGTTGGCAGAGTAACGCCCTTTTAAGGCGTGAGTCGTTGGTTCGAATCCAACGCGGGGTACCAAATTCGCAATCAGAAAAGCCTCTCTTATTTTATGATAAGAAGAGGCTTTTCTGATTGCGTAAATTTGATTACAAACAAGCATAGCGTGTCTGGGAAAACTCAATGGGTAGAATATGTGGTATGTATATATAGTACGCTGTAAGGACAAATCTCTTTACACAGGAATAACCACTGATATAGCTCGCCGGGTCTCCGAACACAACAAGGGCAAGGGCGGAGCTTGCACCAGAGTGCGCAGGCCGGTTAAGCTGTTATATCAGGAGCAATATCTTACTCGCTCTGAAGCACTTAAACGTGAATACCAAATAAAGCAGTGTACGCGTGCAGAGAAACTGGCGCTTATCAAACTCAAGATACTTAACAAAAAAACCTAAGTTACCTCCCCTTAGCTGATAAAACAAGCAAAATCCCCTATTAGCAGGTACCCTATTCTAACATTTCATATTTTTCTTGACAAACATGATATAAACCATATATAATAGTTAAAATAAGTTAATATAGGTTAATATAAGTAACTGGAGGCACAATGAAGACCACAATCCTTACTACCAAGGAAGTCGCTGAGTACCTAAAGCTCAATGAAAAAACAGTTCTTAAGATGGCGCAAAACAAAGAGATCCCTGCTGTAAAAGTGGCAAACCAGTGGCGTTTTTATCTATCCGCTATAGATGAGTATCTGCAAGATAAGATTACAAGGAATACTTCCCATGATTTTGAGAGAATAGTTACCACAGGTAACACTATTATGCCGTTATCACGCTTAATCGACGCTTTACATATTAATCTGGATCTAAAGGTGAAAGATAGAAATAGCGTGCTCCGGGAATTGGCTGATATCTCTTACAGCGCAGGTATTACTGTTTCAGCGGAGAATTTATTAATTCAGCTGATAAAGAGAGAGAGCATGCTTAGCACCGCTGTTGGAGGAGGTGTCGCTATCCCCCACTCGCGTAATCCCAATGATGAATTATTTAATAACCCGGGTGTGATAATAGGTATTAGTAAAGAAGGGGTAGAATTTTCCGCTCCTGACAGAGAAAAGGTACATCTATTATTTTTGGTATGTGCCCCTGATGTGGTTTTGCATCTAAAGCTTCTCTCTAAGGTCGCGGCACTGTTGAATACAAGAGGCACTTACGAGTCTTTTCTCGGTGCGAATACGCCTGACGATGTAATAAAGATCTTACTAAAGCATGAACGTCTGGATTTGGTAACGCGATAATTCGTGGAATAGTAAAAGAGTATGCAGGAGAGGCTATAACAATGGCTTAAAAACCTGCTGTATAAGGAGGCTTAAAAGATGGAGATATACGAATATATGAGTAAAGACAAGATTATGTTGGATATGATATCTAGTACAAAGGAGGAGGCTATAAAGGAACTTGCAGAATGTTTAAAAACTAGTAAAGAGATTAGTGATTTTAATACGTTTCTATCTGATGTTTTTGTCAGAGAGTCGGTTCAGACAACAGGTATTGGTCACGAGGTGGCGATACCTCACGCCAGAACCGATACGGTCAATGATTTCATTATAGCCTTTGGCAGGTCAAAAGACGGGGTAGATTTTGACTCCCCTGATGCCAAGCCTGTTAAATTGATCTTTTTAATGGGAACCCCAAATAAGAAAAACCTAAGCCAATATCTGAAGGCATTGGGGCATTTAAGCAGGATTTTAAATAAAGAAGATTTTAGGAATAAACTCCTGTCCGCGACATCTGCCGACGAGGTTATAAATGAATTCAGGCAAGTTGTATTATAAAGAGAAGACATTCATATGGATATATTAGTTTTTGTAGCTACCGCTATAATAGCGGGTTTTGTGGGCGGCAAAATTAGTAATAAGCTTAAATTACCGGGCGTTGTCGGCTATCTGATCATGGGTCTTTTTCTGGGCCCATCTTTTGCTAATCTCTTAAATCTGGAGATGCTCGAGAAACTAGGCTTTTTTAATGATATCGCTCTGTCCCTGGTAGCGTTTGTTATAGGTAGCGAGATACGTTTCGGTTCTTTACGGAAGCTTGGCAAGGGCATTGTTACAATAATATTTACTGAATCCTTCGGCGCCTTTATACTGGTGGGCCTTGGTGTATATCTTTTAACACATAAGATATATCTTGCCCTTATATTCGGTGCTATGGCACCGGCATCCGCACCGGCAGGTACCGCTGTAGTGTTACAGGAATGCAAGGCAAAAGGACCCCTTACAAACGCCCTTTACGCGGTAGTAGGCCTTGATGACGGCTTGGCCATAATGATATATGCTTTTGCCGCTGGTTTGGCAAAAGTATTCATAACTCATCAGCACATGTCCTTGGCAGGGATGGTTACGAAACCGCTTGTAGAGATAGGCGGAAGTATTATTTTAGGAGGGGTCATTGGTTATCTTCTTGGCTTTGTGCTGAGAAAAGTATATAATAAAAAAGAGATATTGGCAGTCTCAATCGGGTTCATCCTTTTGTGTGCCGGGCTGGCGAATTACTTTCATTTCTCATTAATATTAGCCAATTTGAGCCTTGGCATGGTCTTTGCCAATAGTTTTCTCTTGGCAAACAGAAGAACATACCAGAGCATAAATTCTATAACCTTACCGATCTTTATTATATTTTTTGTTATAGCAGGAGCGCATTTACAGATCAGCCTCTTGCCCGCTATGGGTGTATTAGGGCTGGTTTATATCATCTGTAGAACATGCGGCCTTATGGGTGGTGCGTATATAGGTGCTTCTATAGCCAAGTCGCCGACAGTTATAAGGAAGTATCTTGGTATGGGCATCTTATCTCAGGCTGGGGTAGCTATCGGTTTGGCAATCATGGTAACAAGGGAGTTCAGCGGATTAGGAAGCGTAGGAAAGGATTTATCAATAATGGTTATAAATACAATAGCCGCGACAACTATAATTTTTGAAATCTTAGGGCCTATCGCCACTAAATTCGCTATTACAAAATCCGGTGAAGCAGGTAAAGCTAAATAATATATTGGAGGAATAAAATGGAACTGATGTTTGTTGTTTTAAATAAAGAAGAATACTTAGATACAGTATTAGCTGCATTAGCGGAATTGGAAGTTCACGACGCTGTTATACAGGACGGTGAAAAGCTAGGCAGTTATTTAGCGCATGAAGTCCCTATATTCGCTGGGTTAAGACAGTTAATCGGAGAAAAAAGGACCTCGTGCAAGACAGTCCTGGCGCTTATAAAACATGAAGATTTTTTAAAGCAATTTAATAAATTATTACTAGAGGAAGATATAGATTTTACCAAGGATGATGTAGGTAGTATCGCTATCATGCCTGTTACAAAGGTTATAGGTTTTAAAGAGTAACTCTATTAAGCCTCACTATATTTTTAATTAACAAACTCCCCCATGATGCGCGTTTATCTATAAAGGCTATTCTGCCTTTTAATTTTACCATAACAATATATTCATATACACAAGAACCGTTCTTGGTAAGCAAGGGTGTTCTTATTGACTTGAGCCTGGTTTTTGGATATACTTATATTAAATGGCTTTTTACCAATTACTTGAACATACCGCGGATTTAGGCATACGGGTCTCAGAAAAAGACCTCGAATCTATTTTTATTAATTCCGCGAGGGCCATGTCTGACCTTATAGCGGATCTCAGTACTATAAAACCTGTCATCCCTGTTAAGATTAAGGTCCAGGCCCAGGATAGGGACGAGTTGTTAAAGAACTGGCTTTCTGAGCTGCTATATCATTTTCATGTAAAGGAGATGCTCTTTAGCAAGTTTGATATTGAGATATTTGACGACAAGGTGATCTCATCTATCGCGACAGGAGAGAAGGTTTGCGATACACGACATAGCTTTAAAAATGATATAAAGGCAGTTACCTTTCATGCCTTGAACATACATAGAACAGGTAATCAGCTTTCCACAGATATAGTCTTTGATGTATAGAATATATATATAAATAGGCACCATGACAAGTCCTTATACAGGTCCTTTAGAGAGAATAGATAATTACCATTGGCGCATACCGTCGCATTTCATGGATAGTATGCGTGTTGATGGCATGATATACGCCAATGACAAGCTCATTGACTCTATAAGGCACGACAACGCTTTGCAGCAGGTGGCAAATGTCGCCACGCTTCCTGGCATAGTAAAGTATTCCTTTGCCATGCCTGATATCCATTGGGGGTATGGTTTTTCAATAGGCGGTATGGCTGCTACAGATATTGAGCAAGGCGGTGTGATCTCACCCGGAGGAGTTGGCTACGATATAAATTGCGGTGTCAGGTTATTAAGAACCAATATCTTGGAAAAAGATATAACACCCAGGCTTAAAGAAATCGTTTATGGTTTGTATCACAATGTGCCTGCCGGCGTTGGCGCCAAAGGTGATATAAGGGTAAGCAAAAAAGAACAAGAAAAGATATTAACGCAAGGCGCCAAGTGGGCGCTTTCCAAAGGCCTTGCCACAGAGTCAGATATCGAGTATACCGAGGAGAACGGTGCCATGGAAGGCGCCAATCCCGATGCTGTCTCTGATAGGGCACATGAGCGAGGCAGAAAACAATCCGGAACATTAGGTTCAGGAAACCATTTTATAGAGATCCAGGCAGTAGATGAGATCTATGACGAAAACGCGGCAGATGTATTCGGTATCTTAAAGGATCAGGTTGTGGTTATGATCCATTCAGGTTCGAGGGGGCTTGGCTATCAGATATGCGATGACTACGCGAAAAAAATGGTTCACACCCTTTTAAAATATGATATAAACGTTCCTGATAGGCAGCTTGCCTGTGTTCCTTTTAATTCTGATGAAGGCAGGCTCTATTTCGGTGCTATGAAATGCGCCGCGAACTACGCGTGGAATAACAGACAATGCCTTATGCACCTGGTAAGGCAGACATTTGAGAATGTATTTGAGCAGAGCTCGCAGGCCCTTGGCATATCGCTTATATATGATCTTGCGCATAACATAGCCAAGCTTGAAGAGCATATCGTAGATGGCAGTAAAAAGTCTTTATGCGTTCATCGAAAAGGAGCAACACGGGCATTTGGGCCGGGAAATACCGCTTTGCCTCAAAGATATCAGCAGATAGGACAGCCTGTTATTATACCCGGTGACATGGGGACAGGATCATATCTTCTTCTTGGCACGCAGACTGCCATGGATGAGACATTCGGCACAACCTGTCACGGAGCAGGAAGGCGCCTGTCTCGAAAAGCGGCATCACGTGACTATACGCCTGCACAGGTTAAGAAAGAACTTGATAAAAAAGGCATTGTCCTGATGGCAGCAGGGAAATCTACCATTACAGAAGAGGCCCCCGGGGCTTATAAAGATATAGATGATGTAGTTGACGCGGTCAATGGCGCGGGTATATCAAAGAAGGTTTGTAGATTCAGGCCATTAGGTGTATTAAAAGGATAAACACAATCTCCACAAAGGGAAAAGGTGAATAATATGCTGGATATTAGATTTATAAGAGAGAATCCTGATAAGGTAAAACAAGCCCTAAAGAACAAAAATTCAAAGCTTGATATTGATGAGCTTCTTAATCTGGATATTGAGCGAAGGAAGCTACTTGTTAAGGCAGACATGCTAAAGAATACGCGTAATATAGAGTCAAATGAGATAGCAATGCTTAAGAAGCAAGGGAAAGACGCCACTACGAAGATGAATGAAATGAAGGCAGTATCCCAGAAAATCAAGGAAATAGATATAAAAGTGGGGGATATTAATAGAAAAATCAGTGATATAGCACTACTTGTCCCAAATATACCACATTCAAGCATACCTATCGGCCCTGACGCGACATCAAATGAGATAGTAAAGGAGTGGGGCAAACTGCCGAATTTTAGCTTTAACCCCTTGAATCACATAGAGATAGGTGAAAAACTAGGCATTATGGATTTTCTTACAGCTACCAAACTGTCCGGCTCTGGTTTTCCCTTTTTTATGGGTGATGGCGCTAAAATGGTAAGGGCGCTTATAAATTTTATGATAGAACTCCATGTTAAAAAGCATGGCTATAAAGAAGTATGGCCCCCGGTATTAGTAAGCAACAAGAGTATGACTACTACCGGCCAATTGCCTAAGTTTGAAGAGGATATGTACAAGTTAAAGGATGATGACCTATACCTTATCCCTACAGCAGAGGTCCCTGTAACCAATATACACCGAGATGACACCTTTGATGAAGAGGATCTGCCCATATATTATACTGCTTATACCCCGTGCTTTAGAAGAGAGGCAGGCTCATATGGCAAGGACACAAAGGGCCTCTCAAGGGTTCACCAGTTTGACAAGGTAGAGATGGTCAAGTTTGTAAGGCCCGAGACTTCATACGACGAGCTTGAGTCATTACTTGCTAATGCTGAGGAGGTATTACAGCTTCTTAAACTTCCTTACAGGGTGCAGGTTCTCTCAACAGGTGATATTAGTTTTGCCGCGAGTAAATGTTATGACATAGAGTTATGGGCAGCCGGAAGCGCTACCTGGCTTGAGGTCTCAAGCTGTTCCAATTTTGAGGATTTTCAGGCACGCCGTGGCAGCATAAAATTTAAAAGCAAAGAGACAGGAAAACTCTCATATGTTCATACCTTAAATGGTTCAGGGGTGGCATTTGCCAGGCTCATTATCGCGATAGTTGAGAACTACCAGACAAAAGAAGGCTTTGTAGAGATCCCTAAGGCATTACAGCCCTACATGGGCGGGGAAAAGATAATAAAGCCGGTTTCAAAATAATTACGATATTTTTTTATGTTTAAACGAATCTTAAAGCTACTCCTAGGTATCCTTATAACGCCTGTCTGCATAGGTGTCTCTGTCGCACTTTACGAGCAGTTAAGCCGGATAAAGGTTATATCCTATTACCACCAAAAATACTTTGCGATAGGCATAATAGCCTATCTTGTTGTCCATGCCCTGATATTTAAACCATCATACTTGTATATATTTAGTCACGAGTTCATGCATGCTATTGCTACATGGATATCAGGTGGTAGGGTTACGGCGTTTAAGGTCTCTTCCAAGGGTGGTAGCGTAGCGGTTACAAAGAGCAATCTCTTTATAGCGCTTGCGCCTTATTTCTTTCCATTTTATACTATTGTAGCAACCATTATATTCTTCGCGGCGAAGCTCTTTCTTAAAAGCAATATAGATTACAACCCATTCTTATTTGCCATAGGTTTTACACTGGCTTTCCATATTATTTTAACAGTGGATTTTCTAAAGATAAGGCAGACCGATCTCATGCATGCCGGGTATTTTTTCTCAATATGCCTTATATATATAGTAAATCTCATGGTCATAGGGCTGATTTTCAGCCTGCTTTTTGCAGGTACTACGTTCACAGGGTTCTTAACAGATGCCTATATCAAGTCAAAAGATATATATGTCGGCATCTTAAACCAGCTGTTCCTTTAACAAAGTACTATCATTGACAACAGTCTTCTCTAATGGTATATTATATCATTAGAAATCAAGCGGAGGAGTGGCAGAGTCTGGTTGATCGCGGCGGTCTTGAAAACCGTTGTGGGGAAACTCACCGTGGGTTCGAATCCTACCTCCTCCGCCATTTTTCGAATGGTTCATGCCCTGAACCCGAGCTGCGAAGCAGAAATGACATAGGCATATCATGATTGTAACTGGCTATAAATCAGTTACTTAGTCGTAACTGATTTGAGATGTAACCAGTTGCGGCTTTTTTGTTTATCTTGCATGTCCTTAAAATTAGCAGAGGAAAAACACCGTTAAGTAAGAAAAGCATATCTCGCTATGAAACTGGTGCATCATTACCATCTATAGATACATTAGCTAAGATAGCAAAGGCGTTAAAGAGGAAAGCAGGGTATTTTTTGGATGAGTAAAAGAATAAAATTACGGAACTTCTTTGTTAATCTATGTCTAGAAATATATCAAAAAATAAAAGATTTTTTTTGCCTGAGAAGCAAAAGAAGGGAAAGCAAGCGGCTGAATATGCTGCTATGGATTGTAGTTATAATAATTTCAAGCTATATTGTAAAAATAATGTTTGGAGCTGGTTGGGCAATAGTAGCGATTATTGTTATTCTCGTAAGTAGAATATTTTATAATATGGAACCACAGGGTTTTTTAACTATATGTGCTATTCTTGTAGCCGCTCACCAATTATACTTGCAGAATATAGCATTAGATACTCAGAGCAAAGCACTGGAGGTGCAACTAAATCAGAATCAAGCGCTTGAATCATCATTGCGTCAGCAGGTGAAGCAATTTATTTTGGAGCAAAGACCATATTTGTTTATGAAATTTTCAAGAGATCTCTATCTTCGAGAACGACCAAGCCTCAATGATGTTCTCTGTGGCGTTGAGATGAGCTTCCATAATTCAGGACGTCTACCCGCTACAATAGTTAACACTCAATGTATAGTAAGCGACAACACTGGCAGATTCGAAGATTACAAAGAGTGGCATATAGGTACTTATGGAGGATTCCCTGAGCTTCAAGTTATTCCACCGCAGGATAACAATAGACCCCCTAAGGATTATATCCCTGCAATTTCACCAGATGCAAAAATCGTATGTATATCTATGGTTATTAGCTACAAAGGGCCCGAATCCAATGCAGCTTATTGGAATATGATATCACAATTCTGGAGAATCGATAGAGATAAAAATGGTAGACTAAAACCATTCTTTCTGGATAAGAAAGATAATTGGGATGAGTGCAAAAATGAACCTGTTCCAAAAATATTACCACCAATCGATTGGTCCAAATATAAATATTAACAAAAGATTATGCCAGATAAAGATGTAGAAACAATTCAAGATAAACAGAGATACCTACTATTTAAAATTATAAGGTTTTAATAAATAGAAGTATGCCTATTATTAATAAAGGAAAAAAGCAGGGTATTTTTTGGATGAGTAAAGAGCGTTAAACACTTTTACTAAGCTATGAAAAAATCAATTATATTAAAAAACCTATTAAGTGATGACGAATCTGTTTCTGTAAAACTCGAGATGAGCAGCTATTACAAAGAATTTATTAATGCGATACCTGATAAATCTAAAGATCGTGAAGAGAGATTTAAGCACGGGGTTGCTTGTATTATCTGGGGCGCTTTTTATTTGGAAGCAGTTATTAATGATACGAGTATGAAAATCTTAGAAGATGGGACTCAAGGAATAATTGAAAATGCAGATATACTGTGGCCATTTGTCGAAAAAGCCAGAACAGAAGAGAAGCTAGAATTTATTATAAAGACATTTAAATCGGATTATGCAATGAGAAACCGTTTCCATGAACAGGTTAAAAGTCTCTTTAAGCTCAGAAATAAATTAGCTCATTTTAAAGAGAAACCAAATGAAGTACGACTGAGAAAAATAACTGCTAAAGCTAATGTCTCAGAAAAAGAGAAAATCTACTCCAGGATTGATGCAGCGAAACAAGTAACGCCCAGTATCGTTGATGCCGTACTTAGTGTTTCCGTTCAGGATAGACGCAAAGAAATACTCAAAATCGGTAAATGGATTGAACAGGCTATATTTGAATATTACAAGACAAGAAAACAGTGAAGATAATTATGCCGATATAAAATTATGGAGAAACGTATGAGTTTGCTACCTTTTCTTCTGGATCATGTAAATCAAGTTTATTCATGGGGGTGGCGTTTTTCTGTTACTGGGGCAATAATTACGTTTATAGGCGTTAGCCTTTTAATGTGGACGACAAGGATAAAAGACCATCGTTTTGAAGTAAACATGTCTCAACTCGATATTGATGCTGCTAAAGCCAACGAACGTGCAGCAAATGCAGAAGTTCGTGCTGCGGAAGCAAACCTGGAATTAGCAAAACTTAAAGCTCCTAGAACGTTATCACTTGAACAACAAGATCGCGTAGTAGAGAAACTCAAGAAATTTTCTGGAACTACATTCCAAATAATTACGTATCCCGGGGAACCAGAACCTGCAGCATTTTCTAATATCATTGCAAGTATTTTGGTGCGTGCAGGCTGGCAATTTAATCCAAACAATTCAAGAGGTTCATTGCTCGGTTTAGCATCAGGAGTAATAATTGTTGTTGGCAGGCAGGCCGGAACAATAGCAGAAGAAAAAGGCAAGTCACTTCTTGAAGCGTTGGTTTCAGAAGGAATTTCAGCAAAGCTCGGTTACAGTAGTTTACAAATAAATCCGGTTGCTATAGAAATTAAAATACAGGTCGCAAAGAAACCTTAAATGCTATGTAAAAATGGTAATAAATAGGGATAACTACTATTTAAAATTAAGATGTTTTGATAAATAAAAGCACACCTATATGGAAATAAAGATTTGAGCCACAATTAACGAAAGGAGTAAGAGATGTTGCTGAATATTGATACCAAAAAAGAAATTACACAAATTCCGCATAAAAATGAGTATGATTTATGGATGTCTCGACTAACGAAGGAAGATATATTAGCCATTAAAACAGAGATATGCGGCCGCATTGAAGGCGATGAAATTGCAACGGCTGGCTGGATTCCTGGATCGGACTGGAGCAATACCCCTTTTCAGCCAATTTATGAGAAAGCTTGTCGCTTTGATGTAATATCTGCAGGGAAATGCTTTGGGCTAATGGTTTGGCAGGTGATAATGGAACATGAAGATCGCTGGGCATTTGGAAGATATGAATTAAACAATATTCCGATAGAGAGTATGACATATTTTAAAGTAAGACCGAATGCGACTTAGACAAAATAAATGTAACTGCTATTTAAAATTATTAAATTTTAATAAACAAAAGAGAGCTTATTAGACAACAGCTATGTTTAATGTAGATATTGCTAAAAAAATTAGAAATTCTGTATGTGCTGTTGGTTACTTGACAATGCCAATGAAGCAACATAGAAAGGACCCCACAGCACCAAATTATTTTATTATAGGAACTGGGTTTTTAATCTCCGAGAATATAGTTGTTACTAATCGCCACGTATTAGAAGGATTATATAAAGTCGAAGATAATGAAGGAATTCCTAAAGATCAGCATTTAATCTCATTTGTATATCCGAAAATTAATGATGCACCAAATTGGCAGTTAAACTACACTTGCATAACAAGGTCAGCTATACCAGAGGGTGATAATAAGCCTGATATTGGTTTTATTGAATTTTCCAGAAAAGACACAATAGAAGATTTCAAACAATGTCAACCTGTTGAGTTTGATGATCTTTCAAATGTAAATATCGGTGACCATATAGCAGTGTGTGGCTATCCTGATGGCACCGCACTGTTATTACCTAGCTTACAGCATAATCCACAGGAGCGGTTATGCCGCGTAGGACCTGTTTTACAACAAGGGTTTATATCTGCTGGCACACCTTTTGAGGTGGAGCCAAATACCCATGAATTTTTATTAGATATTAGAACGTATAATGGAATGAGTGGATCCCCAGTTTTTAATCCACAAACTGGAAAGGTAATAGGGATTCATTACAAGGGTAATAAAATAACAACATCTGTAGCGTTTGCGTTAAGTGATATAGACATCAAATTTTGGCTAAAGGAATTGAAATCTATTTTTGCTTAATATGGTATAGCAATTACTATTTAAGGATACCGAATTTTAGCAAATAGAAGTGCACCTGTAAAATATTTAGCAGATTTCAAATGTGCACGTTCGAATATAGAAAGTGAAAAAAGGCGCATGGCCCCATTTTGGGTAAAGAATAAGGTAAGATAAGGTACTAATAATGACAAGTGCGAAAATTAATAATTTATTTTCCAATAAAATTGATCAGAACACTGTTTATCATTATACGACTATTGATAGTTTTGAGGCTATTTTAGAAAGCAAGTCCCTATGGCTTACATATATTGGTGGATTAAATGATTATACGGAATTAGAACATGGGATTAACTGTTTCTACGAGATATTTAAAGAAGCTACACAGGGAGATCCTCCAGAGGCAATGGTTTTTTTTGATAAAATATGTGGTAATATGAAAACTGTTAAAGAGTCATCTATTTGCGTTGGATCATTTTGTAAATTTGGCGATCTTTTAGGGCAATGGCGAGCTTATGCAAACGATGGTTCTGGCATAGCAATAGGTTTCAGTTCACAAAGATTAGGTGAAATTTGTGAAATCAATAAGTTCCATTTTAGCGAGTGCTTTTATGAGGAGGAACTAAAGAAGAAAATTTGCCATGAAACACTGAATATTTTTCTAGAAGAGCTAAAAAAAGAAAATGATATAGAGAAGTCTTATGAGATAGTGAAAGAAATTGTTATAGTGATGTTGGTTTTTTCATTATTTTTAAAAGACGTTGCCTTTAAAGAAGAAATGGAGGTTAGACTAGCTACTCCCCCTGCTATGCTTCTTGAGGTTAAAAAAATCGGCAATAGATGGTTATCATTTTACCCCTTAGATTTAAAACCCAGCATCGGAGATATAATTAAAGAGATTTACGTAGGGCCAGGGAATAGACAGCTTGAGTTATCCAAGGCCGTAGAAGTATTATTGAAAAAATACAAAATTAATACTTGTTCAATAAAAACCTCTAAGATTCCATACAGAAGCCTAAGGAGTTATTGAATTCCGGTGAAAAATACTTAATTATCCTATAGTGCATTCTCTTACATAAATCTCAAAATTGTTTTTCTTTAATCTAATTACATATATCTGTGACTTTGGAATCCAGATTTTCATGCCATTATAGACTAATACAGCTTTTTCGGTTTCATGCAATATCTGGATTTGGGCCCAGACATATTTAGGCCTGGGATACAACATTCTGTAAATATTAAACATGTTTTTAGCTCCTTCCCTTTATTCGCAATGACGTAAGGGCATTGCTGACAGTGGTTGCGCCTACTTTTAAGCTCTTAGCTATTTCCTGATAAGTCATGCCCAAAAGGTGCAATTTGGTTGCTTTTTGGGCTATTTTTTGATATAAAGGAAGAGGCTTAGCAGGCAGAATTCTTATATGGATGTTCATTTCGGATCCGGTTCGAATTGGTTGCAACCGCGTCCGCCATTGATACCAATTCGAAAGACCTTACGGTTTTTCTCAGGTTCATAGCAGGCCATTCTGTTCTATTACAAATTCCCCTTGTTACAGATTAAAGAGGCATT
>Ga0075116_10000104_pt1 | contig 38696 bp, 56 predicted proteins | sample AntAceMetag02UKC_FD_69786 | JGI IMG/M metagenome (GOLD analysis project Ga0075116, IMG submission 69786) | Saline lake microbial communities from Ace Lake, Antarctica- Antarctic Ace Lake Metagenome 02UKC | ecosystem: Environmental > Aquatic > Non-marine Saline and Alkaline > Saline | place...
GGGTAAGTTGCGCGTGCTGTTCGTTGCCGCGCCCTATAAGCTGCTTTATGGTGTCGATAAATGCGTTATGATCCCCGTGAAACTCAATGTTAACGAGGTACTTTGTCTGTGCGCCCGCGCTCGGAGTCTGCAAAACGTGAGGCTTGACAACAAGGGTAAGAGGTAACCCCGACAACACGCCGCCGGATATGTTGTAAATAGTGTCAAGGCTGGTTTGAATCTGTCTAATCGAATTCCAGGATGTCGTTTGATATTTATACACCCCGCCGATTTGATTGCTTTTGTCGATTGTGCAAAACAGGGTACCAAGAGGTTTGCATTCCTTTGATATGGCAAACTGGCAATCGTCCCCCTTGCACGTAACGACTTTTGTGGTTCCATCCTTATTGATCCGGTGCGCGTTTTCACCGTCATCACAATAGCACTTGCGAACCGTTGGGGCGTTTTTATCGTTATTCATTTTTCCGTACATAGTTCGCTCGGTAATGAAGTTCTCTTCAACCGTCTTAAAGAAGAGATACACCCGGATTTCCCGTGGTTCTTTATTTTCCGGGTCAAGCCTTTCCATTAAATCCATATCAAGGTTTTGCATACCGTCTGCGGTTCTGCCTGATACGATTCTGAAATGGTCGCATTGTGCCGGGAAGAGCTTACCGCCCTTTGATAATTTACGTTCGCCAATCCTGATAGCTCCGAGGATTGCGGGGCGCTCCATGTTTCGATTAGTTTTTATCATGGTTATACCGTATCCTTTATGGCGTGTTCCGCACTGTGTTTAACCCATGCCTTTGCAGCCTCAACAGGGTTTTCGTTAAAAAGCGTGGGGTTGTGATGCTGCATTTCAAATCTAATTAAAATGCTACCCATAGACCTAGTTATGGCTTCAACCGATACCCCGATAGCGGTGGAAAAGATCTTGTAATCAGGGTAGTCAGGATGCGTAAACACCTCGCAACGGGACGCAACTTTCGTTCTCAACCGTGAGTATTGAGCAAGCCAACCATTTGGTATTTTGTGTTTTAACGTTGAAAAATAGCGTTGATAATCCTCCTCCATCATCCTTCCTCCCTTTCTTTAGCGTCTTTGAACATTCTAAAAATACTAGCATCACGGGAACTCGCTCGATCCGCGCACCAGTCACTCTGGTTTGAAAAACCGGCCGCGTTGGCCACCTTTTCGAGATACTCACAGGATTGATCCATGACGATCAGTTCTGCTAATTCGCCGGGTATGCCCATGCCTAGAAGGTGGTTAATTAGCTCAACCTCATAGTCGCACAGGTTATACTCGGGCCGCGCTGGTGGTTTAATTCCGTTCATTACAGCACCTCTTCTGTCAGAAGTGGGGCGGGCGGCATGTGTGCGGGCTTGTGTGCGACTATGAAGTCGCTGTCATAAGAATCGGGAAGGACTACACTAGGAGTATGGAGTTTGAATTCATCACACCCAACGGTTCCATCGTCAAGTAACACGTAAAACCACCCCCCTATCAAGGGCAGCCCCCTTTTCCATGGAAAATCACGAACGATGGTGTAGGGTGTGTTTATCTTTAAGTTACTCGTGTCCATCTCGCACCTCCTGTTCCCCGCCTAAAATCGCCCGCAACGAACTCCCCGGGGGTTTGCGGGCTTACGCAAAAAGCTTTTACGATGCTTAGTAGGCTTGGGCGGGCTTGTTGAAGAATTTTGGGGAGTCCGTTATTAAAAAGTTGACATTGTTCTTTTATCGTTTTGTTTAGATTTGAATTGCTTACCATTATCGCCTCTGTTCCCTTGTGTGATGCTATTATCAGCAATTATCTTGGCTGTGTCAAGTGAATTCGTAACTTTTAATTGTTTTTATCGTAAAGCTATGTAATAATGTAAGTGCTTTTCGAATAAACATGAAAACGAGGGGGTTGAAATGAAACGGTATTTGGCAATAATCATATTAAACATCTTGTTCGCGGCCTTGTCTTTAATCACAATGTTGACATATTTTCACCAGTGCGATTTTCTCCCAAGTCCCGTTGAAATTATCACGGCAAAAGCGTCAACGCCCTTTAGTCATAGGCTATTGACACCCCTTGCTATTACCACATCTTTCATGCACGGCAACTCAGGGTTGCGTCGTACTATATTTTGGTTTAACACTGCGATTCTCTTCTTTTTATTAAGGTCATTTTTTAAATTCTTACGTGATAAGTTTTCGTCATTTGAAGCATTTACCGGTGTTGTATTACTAGTGATGTCCTTCATCGCGGCGGCTTCTCATTCAATGAGTTGCTTGCTGGTTGGCTCAACGCCAGAAACGCACGGCATGATGCGAATGCAAGATTTCACACAGCCGCTTTTCTTCCTTTTGTTGGTCGGAATTATCCTGCAAAAAAGAGAGTGGTTGCAATATCCTATTTTCACCATGACTTTGTTTAAAAGGGAAACCTCCATACTAAAACAATGGCTATGGTATCCGGCCTTCACCCTGGCGCTACTCAATCGCGAAACGGCCGTTTTCTTGCTTCCCGCCCTTGGCCTCGTCTGGTGGAGGCATTTAGGATTTAAACGCGCTACCGTCCATTGTGCGCTGTCTGTGGGCGTCTTTGTGGCTATCAAGCTATTTTTTGCCCATGCCATGGGGTGTTCAATGGGTTGGTGGGGTGCCTGGGCTGTGAATATTATCGATCTACAAAAGTGGCAAAACCTGTTGATTTTCGGGCTTACCTTTGGCGGTTGTTGGATTTTTATCCCCATGGGCTTCAAGAAGATTGACAAGGATTATCTTTTGCTATTATCCGTGATCCCCCTTTATATGGCTTTCATGTTTCAGTTTGGAAATATCCGTGAGACGCGAATCTTCAATGAACTCGCAATCATTGTAATCCCATGCGCCTTGTATGGAATGAGGCAAATTATGGAGGTGCTTAACAAGGAAGGCGGGAATAAAATATAAAAAGTGCATTTTCCTCTTGACAAGTACGCCCTATGGCCATATACTCTAATTATGATGAGGAACGCAATCGCAACAATGATCCGCAATCACTAACTTTTTGCAGGGGCGGGCAACCGCCCCTCTCAAACAAGGGAGACGATAAAATGGAAACAACAACAATTTTCTTAGCAACAGATCCCGATTATTACGGACAGGATTGCACACAGGCTGAGGCGAACGAAATAGCGGCAGAGATCCAAAGACAGGTTCGATCTGAATATGGTAGCGAAATAGAGTTTGAAATTGCCACAGTCGGCGCCCCCTCGCAAAGCAGCGGCCCGCTGGTTGACGAGATCAGCGAATTTATCCAAAACAACTGGATTGATTGGATTTAGCAATGCCCACAACTAATTTTAAAATTCACCACGCCCGCCTTAAGAAACAGGGGTGGACAAATCGAAAAATTGCGACTGCTTGTGGGATTAACGATAGGCAATTGTATAGAATTTTATCCGGGGAAAGGAACGCATCGAAAAGCGTTGAACTTTTAATTGAAACGATAGGAGGGGGAACAAGCCATGAGTAGCCACTTTTCACATGCCCTGATCGGCGGGCTTCATTTTTCCGAATGCGCAACTTGCATACATGCTACGGACGAACCAGGCGCATGTGTCCCGATGACCAGCTCATGCGGCCCGTTATTTAATGTTGGCAAAAAGATAATTGAAATCGATTACGACACCAATGGTATATTCTGCACGGCGTTTCAAGATAGAAAAGACGCATACTGATGATTCTATATCACGCAACCACGCCCAAAAAGCTTGCTAGGTATAAGGCCACTGGAGCAATCCTTCCTCCGGTTCGTGGTTGGATTACCCTGAAGTGCGCACAGAACTGGGCAAAGAAAAAGATGCGAACCGTTATCTTAGAGATCAACCCAGGCACAACATATCCGCTGCCAGATCATCAGCCTAGAATGTGTGCGTATTGGTCGCCGTGCGTTGTGTATAACTGGAAAGAAAGCGAGGTGACAGGTGAGCAAGCCGACAAGTGAGATGCCAAAGGAAGAGGGGTGGTACATCATGCAACGAGGCATAAGGGACACCCCGAGGCCCTGCCGGGTTTACAGGCTGCAAGGTGGGGAAATGGCGTTTTCTACTCTGAACGACGACGGGACATTCAACCATGGGTGTGAAGAGGGCGCTATGTATAAATTCCAACCCCACGCCCGTTTTTGGTCCACGCCTGTTGACATACCGGATTTCAGCGCGTGGGACAGGGAGGATAGAAAAGATGCTGAGCGAAAAACAGTTACAAGAGATTGAAAAACGGGCAAAATCAGCAACCATATCGGACAAATTACCCTATGATGATATCCACCGTTCTGTCACCAAACTGCTCGGCGTGCTTAGCAATTCAATAGGAGACATTCCCATTCTTATGCGCGAAGTTAAATTACTGAAAAAAGAAGTTGAAAAGCAAACTTTTGAAAAGTACGATATTAGGGCCGATAATGATTGGAAAGACAATACCACAATGGATCAAAAAGCAGAGATAGAGATGCTAAAAAATCAGATAGAGATGCTAAAAGGCTACCTTTTCAACGCTACGTTTGTGCCTGCTGGCGACTTCCTTGAAGAGCCCACGAAGGAAGAACTCGACCAATACGACGCGGCTATGAAAAAGGCAACTGGCGTGGCTAGCATTGCCAACCATCAGGCAGCCGAAACAAGGGAAATGTGCAAAAACAAGGCAGATAGGGAGGATAGTAAAGATGCTGGGTGAAAAACAGTTACAAGAGATGCGCGAACGGGCCGACAATGCGACCATATCGGAGGAATTGCCTGATGATGATATTCCTAATTCTGCCTTAATAATAATAGGCGTACTTAGCGATTCGGTAGACGACGTACCCGCGTTATTAGATGAGGTTGAACGGTTGAACAATGTGATCGTTGACATATATCAAACGTTGGCGAAGTGAGGCGCTGGTGCAAATAACCAACCCCAAAAACCGCACGCTAACTTTCTACATGTTAGCGTGCGGTTTTGGGGTTACTTCCTAAATCCCCCTCCGATAAATCAAGGCATCATCCATGTTCTTAAATGGTACCAGCTTGTCACGGTCGGGATAAAACACCGCCGAGGGAACGTCTTTCCTTCCTTGCTGCCAATACCGAGTAGAGTATTCATCAAAAATCTTATGCGTTCCGGTCTTGATGAATATACCGTCCGTTTTATACTGATGGTTGGTGCAAAAGTCGGGGTTATGAGTATGAGCACAAACAACCACGCGGGCCGGATAGGTAAGTTGGAATTCCTTACGGCAAGAATGCAACGGATCATGAGAGCTATTGAATCGGCTCTTGTGCGTCATTAAGTGAGAGTATGACTGCCCGCCTACCCGAAGGTCTAGGATGCCTTTACCGCCAAAATATGGAACCTTATTGGCGGCTAATTCCTCCATCATATCAAACCCGCCGCCCTTTTCAGTTCGCTCGCTTGTATGATTTCCCCAACACGCCGCGAGTAGCTTGCCGGCCGAAATAAGATCGTCAAATACCCCGGCTAAAACTTTGCTTTGCTCACGGGGGGAAAGCACCTGATCCAATACTGGGCGCATGGTCATAAACTGGGTAAAGTTATCAATCTCATCGCCAACAGTACAAACGTAAACGCCATCCGTTTCCAGGATCGTATCCAACATTTGACGCCATGCTTTGTAATCAGTGGCGCATGATCCAAGATGCCAATCCCCGGAATATAAAACACAGATAGGATTGCCTGTGTCGAGCTTAACCGTTGCCCGCTCTTGTGACGTGTGCGTCTTTCTCCTGAATTCGGCGGCCTGGTCGGCATGTTCTAAATACTCTGTCCAGTGAATGTTGGAGGTTTTCAGGTCTGGGAATTCGGGTGTAACGTGTTCGTTGTTTTCACCGCCCTTGTCCTCTCTTGACGCAACCCAACGAGTCACGGTAGTTCGCGGTATGCCTAGCTTATTGGCTACGCTCCGCTTGCTTTGATAGGTGTCGTAAAGGTCAAGGGCTTCCTGGATTTGAAGATTGGTATATTTCACTGACATTGATATAAATTCCCCGTAATGGTTGTTGAATAAACCTGTTTTGCTTTAAGAAAAAGAGAAGAAAACCCGCAGACTATCGCCTATTTTTTGGTGATTATTTTTAGACTGGCGTGTCTGCGGGTTGGGGTATCGGTTAGGTCGTGTATTGAGGGCTTATGAATATGGTAAAATCAAAGGCAAAATTACCACCACCGGCGGTGGAACTGAAATAGATTCCTAAGTCGTTTTGGGCTAAGGTTCCCGTACTGCCGGCAACGTCAAAGGATGAGTCGGGAACGAAGATCCAAAACCGGCTAGCATTATAAGTGTCTTCTGTGCACCTAACCATTTGGTGCGCGTCGTCGGTTAGGTCAGAACGGCCCGCGGCGGAATAGAACTTTAAAATCGGCCCGTCTAATGACGGTGCATCCCATTGGGCGTGTGTGTTTACAGGAAGGATATTATCTTCCTTCGCTCCGCCCGGCACTTGCTCCGGGCCGTTTGCGGCGTTGGACTCAAAATAACCAGCGCCAATAATGGTAATGTCGCGATAGCGCATATCACCGTCAAAAAGGCCCTCTGTTTTCGTGTATTCGCTAGAAACTAACAGCGAATACTTTTCCTTGTCTAGTACGTAGCCCGATACGTGGATAACGGCACCGGCATCATTGCCGCACGAATCGCCATTACCATCACGGCAATTACCGCGCAAGTAACTTGACTTGGTATCACGCGAGAATCTAGCGTTTCCTGATGTATCATTTCCAAAAGATGCCTTTGTTGGATCGCCAACCGAAACGGACGATTGTGTAGTCCATGAGGTTCCTAGTTCTGTGGTCCATGCCATTTTAATTCCCCTTATTATTTGTTATGTCCAGTGTGAATTTTCGGAGTCTGGATCTGCTGCGTCACAAAGGCCGCTGTCGTTTGTCCAGTATCCGTTGTCTCTTTTTGTGATATCGCTTGTTTCTAATGAATATGTTTTTTCCGTGTCGTTTGTCCAGCTACCTGCGACAAACGACCACGCGGTTGATATCGCAAGGATGTCGGAATATCCTGCTGCGAAATCTTGTGCAATTTCGAAAATCTGGAATTCTTCACCGTTGATGTCGGCGTGTTCAACCGCAACGGAATCAGATAAGTTATGATCGAATCCGACTTTTAGCAGTTTTCCTTGCATCGCATAGGGTGAATTGCCCAATGCTAAATACATAAAACTAGAACGAGTGACCGCGCTTGCCTCATCGTAAAGCCATTTAGCTTCAACCGTTTTAAGTCGTCGGGTTGTTCCATCCGAAGGTGAAGAAACTAGCTTTCTGTATCCATCGCTTTGCGGCTGTAATCGATACGAAAGGTCAATACGAGTAGCGAACCAATCCCCCGGGTCGATTTCGACCTTGAATGAATCTTTTAAAAAGTTGCATCCATAATAGGTATCATCAGCCAATCCGAGTTGGTAAAATGCCGACACGGTAGGGACGAAAACGTCCTTTTCGACGTGGGTTAAAAGGCCGCAATTAGTAGCCAACTCTTCTAACAGGTCGGTTAATTGTGTTTCGTCCGTGATCCACCGTCGCACAACAATACCAAGATTTTCAAATTGGGTATGGGCGGAGGTGTATGCAGTGCTGTCAATGTCTCCCGAGCCAGTATCGTACGCCCAGTAGGTTATTAATTCTTTCCACACCTCAGCGGGATTGCTAACAGGATCAGTGGTTAGGCTTCTAATGCCTACCGGGTTTTGGACGTAGAATTTTATACTCGCGTCTTTTTCATAAACGAAAGTATTTTGTCTATCGGTTGAATCATATTGGCTGTCTGCGGCTGTAAAATACCCCGTGCTTCCGGAGAAGTTTTCAATATCAAAAGTGTAGCTCTCTACCAAAGCGTACTGGCAATTGGACGTGTCAGCCCTGATTTTAGTGCCCGCGCTATATAGCCCATAATTCATCGGGTGCGCAAGTACGAACTGAAAGTCCCCGTTTTGATTAGTGGTGTAGATACAGGGGACTTCAATCTGATAGTCATCCCCGCTACTCCAATCGCCAATAAGAACGGGCAAGGGCTTACCTTCCCAATCCTCATCAATTGCGCTGGTATCATTTCCAGTAAAGCTCAATTCATCAATGCAGTATTGCTTTACTGTGACATTCGGTAGTTTAGAATCGGACCTTTTCGACTTGTCATAAAGCCGTAATTGAATAGAATCACGCTTTATGGTAACAGAATTCGGGTCGATATATCCGAAGTATTTCAGGTCCGTGCTATCGCTTGGCGTGGTTCCCTTTTCGACCACGAATAGCCCTACAAAATTGCTAGGGGTTGCGCCACCGTATGAGTTTCCCTCTAGGGCAGTAATGAAGTTGGATATTTCATCTGAATCATCCCGCGCTATTTTTATCGTCATTGACGGATAATTAATCTGTGGCTGAATGTCCAACCCAAAAGAGTACGAAATTGATCCTATATCGGTAACGTTTCCAGCGTAATATCCCTCCAAGTCAACACTAAATGCTCCAATCGTCCAGGTTGCGGCGTCTCCCTGGTTTACGCTTCGTTGGTAGCTGAATTTATGCGTTGTATGAATTGTAAGTGCACCGTCCTCACTCCATCGCTGGATAGAAAACACGGCAAGAATATCGTACTCACTTACTGCATCGGTCCATGTTGGTTGTGCCATTAATCCGATGTCCTCATTCCATAAGGTGAACGCCCGCCAATAATTTCTCTAAACTCAACATCAAAATTCCATCTCCCATTTGCAACGTGTCGAAAATCGCCCACGTCGGCAATCTGAGAGTATAGCGGCGGCATGATATAGTTTGTTCCATCCCACGCGCTAGGCTCTGTTGTTCCGGTGTCAAAGTCGGACGGCCTGAGCAATACAAGGCAATCATGGGAATGCCCCAACTCGCTATAAACCTGCCTAAACGATTGCGTGTCAGCTTCGGTCATATTCTCAAATGAAAGGTCTGCAATTAATTGCTTGTCTCGTTCAACAGCTTCTAAGGTTTGATCCTCAGATTCGTTTACTATGCTGTTATCGTTTAGGGTTAACCTGATATCGTTATCAAAGTTTGAATTCGTTGGTTTCCATATCCCGGCTGTCTGAGCTAGGATCATTCGACCAAAGTAGGGCGTTGCGGTTCCAAGGAAAACCAAAGAGCCAACTTCGACAATAACAGCCCATTGCTGGTATGTCACTTCGGGACGGTGGCAAATTGAGTGCATGTGAATAAGGTTTGTCAATTCTACCTTGTATGTTGCATTAGTAAGCCATGAGGTAGGCGTGCCTAGGTTAGTGGCGTGAGCGCACAGGTAGATTTTTATTTTCGCGCCATTGTCATCATAATAAGCTAGATCGTGATTCTTCATATAAAAGATATCTGTTTGGCCCGGGCTGGTTCCAAGATCGAATTGCGCCATACATTGCACGGTTTTGGTAACAGATCCCCTCCATACTTTAGCTAGCCTTGGATCTTGCAAATTAGCTACGGGGTAGGTTGCTGCGTCATAGTCGGAATAACTGCCCAATGTGGCGCTATCGCTCCCCAATTCCCAGGCAATATGAATCACATCATCATGATTAAACGTTGTGGTATTGCCCTCATATGGGCTGAAAAAAGTGGTAGTGGTCGAGTCGATTGCACTCTCGTTTCCCGCTCGGTCGTACCCTTTTACCTGTAATGTTTTCAGTCCAGCCGCGCCCGGGATGTAAAATGGCACGGTTTGTGCTGTGCCCATGGAGGGATTACGATAAATAATCGCCGCACTCCAAGCTTGCGAATCTTCCTTTACTTTCCATTCATAGATTTGATTCGCTTCTGCCAAGGAGTCATCACCACTATCGCCCGATAGATCCAAAAGAACGGCCCTAGTTCGCGTCTGTGCGGACCCGCCGTTCACCAGGATAGTGGCGTTAGGCTCGTCTAAATATTCCGTCTCTGTGGTCCCGGTGGATTCATTCCCGATTGTGTCAAATTGAGTCACCTTGACTTCGTATTTCCCATTGGCAAGGTCTTTTAATTGGCACGTAAGAAATGCCTCATATCCGGTGGTGTCGAATTCAAAAGCGGTTCCGGATGTGGCGAGTACGCCTGTAGTCAAAAGATAGTTCCACTGCCCGCCATTTTTCCGTGCGTAAAGCTTGGCGTGATCGCGATCTGATTCGGTGGGCACTTCGAAACCTACTAGAAGGTCGTCGTTGTTGAATCCTCGCACGACTAGATTCGTGTCAGCCGGTGCGCCGATATCTGACATCGCAGCAAAACCGGCTCCACCCGCCGCGCTTAAAGCTGTGGTGACTCCATACGTGATGGAGCTAATCACACAAAGGCTATCCACTGCATCGTTGATAATCTTGCCATATGTGGTGGTCAAGGTTAGAACCGAATCATCGGATAAATCCACATAATCAAGGCCGCTATCCGTGGCAATCCAAACGTAGCCGGCTGCGGTGGTGGCGTTGGCCGCCAGTGCCACCGCGTAAACTGTTGAATCGCTTAAAATCTCATAGTCTGCGCCACTACCGGACGCGCCAAAGGTTTTGATGGTGGAGCTATTGGCGGTGGTTTTATCCCAATCTAAAACCTGTGTATTTAATTCGTCAAATGAAACGGCTACGGTCAGATTGCTTGCGGAAACTGTTATTGCGTCCATATCCTGGATAAGGTCGCCGCCATTCGCAAACATGCTGTAATTGCTATCCGGCGTGGCGTTTGTAAATCTGTAGATATCCCATCCGCAGGGCTGTGCATTTAGGCTAATCGCGGATTGACAAAATTGCACAGCGACCTGCCCCGTATGCCATGTTGCATAGGTTGCGCCTTCCTGAACCCATCCCGCGCCGATGTCATAATAACAAGACACAGAGCTTCCAGCCCTGACAACACGAAGCCTCCAATCTTTAACTGCTGCGGTCAAAGCCCCCCCACCCTGCGCGGTTGTGGAATTAACAACGGTTGAGCCTCCGAAAATAATCGTACCGCTCGTTTCTGTCCTTTGGTTTGGAACTACTGCGTTATACTTACGGTGGAATGACGACGATATGGTGTCGCCAGTGCTAGTAGTGGAAACTATATTTATAAATCTTTGCATCCAGTCGTTAGCCCCGCCTAGTGCTGGTTCGGTGCCTCCTAAGCCGGTTATTTGTAAATCAAAATCTCCGGTTAAAAACATGCTGCTTTGGTATGCCGCAGTCCAGGAGTCCGTGGCGGGCGTGTAGTCAATAGATACGTAGCCGCTATTTAAAACAACACCGCTTGCTGGACCTATGCCAAATATTGGCGAAAGAACACCGCTTGTTATATCGTCATCGGCGTCTCCCGAAATTTGGTCCCAGAACCAATCATTAGCGGCAATACTAGCAACGGACGATTTAACGTAAATCTGCCCGCCGCGTGATGCAACTATGTCGCCCCCCGTTGCTATTGCAACCTTGCAAGCGCCAAACGTTCCGTATGCTCGATAACTTGTTCCCGTTGTCAAGTTCCGAATGCCGACATCACGGTAAAATCCAGCGGTGCCATAAGCATAGTAAGTGTAAGCAAGATAATAGACAGCGCCAACCAATGCTGCGCTGACAGATCCACACGCCGAATCGGCGGCACTTCTGAATGCGCTGTTATCTTTGCCCCAATCGCCGTCAAAATTGGCTGTTTGATCTGAGTCTGACGCGAACAGGTTTGCTAGTGTGATTCGGCCTAATCCGCCACTTGCGTTAGCAACGCCAAAGGCGACATAGCAATAAGTGTCATCATGCGCAACCTCGTTTATGTCTGCTCGGGGAAAATATCCCTTTTTGGTACTCACGCCCGCGCTAGTTCTCGTAAGGGCCGTGATCCCGCTGCTCGTTGCATAGATGATATTCGAAGTTCCAGAATCATCATAGCCGTCAACAGCGGTTACGTTGTCATATTCTAATATAGCCTCAACATCGCCACTTGCGGCGGTGTCGTATTGGCTCCAATAAGCATTACCCATTCGCACACCCCTTGAGAATTAACGAACCAAAAGTTATTAACGCAGTAGCCAATACCGCCGCCGTGCCCATAACCATTTGATGAACCCGTTTATTTAAATCTTTTTGACCCTCTTTTAAATCTTCCATGGATTCCTTAAGCGAGATATCGTAAACCCTGGCAGCCTCACGGCGCTCATTACAAATCCGGTCTGTTACGAACAATGTGAGACCAACGTTATCTGAGATGTCGTTTATTGCCATGGGTTAACTCGCTACCTTAAAGGTTCGGTCGTTTAGATTCTGTTTAATAGTGTTCATTAGTGCTTTGTTGTTCTTCCGCAGTAAACCCTCAAACCCATTAGAGTCAATTGTTGAAATGTTGTAAATAGGCGAGACGGTCAATACTACCGAATTCCCACCAGCGGATTGCCCGTTGTTCAATGCGTTCACCGCGCCACGCACCCCAGGCCTTTGCATGGATCGCTTATTCACCATGCCTTCACCGCCCTCAAAGATGCCCATGTACTCGTTTGCTCCCATGGGTAGCCCGTCGTGGTGTCTCGCATACCGCCCGTTGGGCTGCATGTTGTCAGTGCCAGAGTGAGACACAAGAGAGGCTACGAAACCAATGCCAAATGACGATCCACCAGTCATTGCGTTTATAGTACCCTTTACAGCTGCAATTAAAAGCATTTGCGCCAGGACGCTAATGAGGGATTTCAGCACGGCCTTACCGGCCTGTTCCCATTCCCACATACCGTCCACAATGCCGGTTGAGAGAGTAGAGCCAACCTGTGCGTAAACCTGGTTCATCGTTCCAGATACAACACCGGAAATGCCCACTGCTTTCCCCGTCCACTTATCAAGCAGCGCGAGGTTTTCTTTTTCTTTTTTCGTCAGTTCGTCTGTTTTTTCACCTATTATTTTAAGGCGTTCACTAGTATAATAAAGCTTTGCCTGTTCAATCCACGCTGCCATGCGTTCGTCGGTTCCATACTTTTCAATCAGCGCGCTTTCTTCATCGTCAATCTGCATGATTCGAGCGTCAAAAGAATCGGCTGTCATTATCTCAATAGAGCGGATAGCCTCGGATTGATCCTCGTATGTGTCGTTCATCTGCACAAGGATATCCAGTACATTAAACAGGTTGGTGTAGTCGGGGCCTTGGTCCACGCCGCCTTTCCCCTCGGCAGCCTTGGCCGCGTCTTTGCTGGTACCGTCTTTTCCGCTGCCTGGAATATCAAGAGACTTTGCGCCTTCACCACGGACAGCTCGAATCGCCTCAAGTGCCTTTTTTACACCCTCGGCTACGGATTCCTGTGTGCTTTCTATGTATCTTAGATTTTTACCATATTTATCAAATTCTTCATTCATTTGATCGAGTGATAATTTAGCCTGTTGCGCACCACCCGCCATAAATCCCTGAGCCGCATTTTTAACACCAGTAATACCACTCCATGCGACCATTAGCGAATTGGTTCCCTTGGCAAGGCCAAAAATAACAGTTGCGGCCTCTCCAATGCCCACGGCGATAGTTTCAACAAAAGTACTCACGAAGCCATTGGCCTCGCCCAGGTCGCCCTTAATATTTTCAGTTAAATCTTCAAAGGATTCCGATAGGCTCGTAATAGCCGCTTTCGCGGATTCGTTGTTTGTTATTAACGCCCCGAAAACTTCTGCAATGTCACCCTTTGAATTAGACAGCCTCGCAACCACGCCCTCCCAAGATTTTCCCATTGCTTCAGCCGTACCGCCAAACCGCACCCCCAGGACTTCAACAAGGGCGGCTACTTTTTCCGATGACGTGCCCGTTGAAAGGATCTTTTTTTCCGTTTCCGACAGCTGGATACCGTATCGAGTCAACATGGATGCCTGTCCCGAAACCGCCCGCCCTAAAAGCATAAACGCGGTCTTGGCGTCAACCTCTAAAGCTTCAGCCATATCAAGAGCTAGTGGCGTAAGTTTTGAAATTGCATCCGAATTTAATTTGTACGTTCCTAATAATGCCATACTAGCTAGCGTAGCTTCGTCCCCGTATCTTGTTGTCGTTTGAAGTGCGGATGCCTGTTCTTTTAGGGCGTTTATTTGTTCATCGGTGGCTCCGTTAATTGTTTTCATTATATGGACAAGTTTTCGCTCTGCGTTTTCCTGTTCCTTGGATGCGTCTGTGATCTTTTTTAGGCCATAGACGATACCGCCAGAAAGTAAGAGGCCCTGTAACGAAAAAACAGACCTTCCGAATGACTTCATCGTGCCAAGTGGGCCACGCATAGCGCGTGTAAGCTTATCATTTAAGGATAATTTAACCTTTACGTTTCCTTTTTTGCCCATTATTTTTCTTTTCTATTTAGCTCTATTATTTTTTCGACTTGGCCTGTCAGGACACTAAAAGCTTGTAAGATATTGTGCGGTTGATCGGTTACTTTGCCGTCAAACGGAAGGTGGATCACGGGGTTAACCACGCCCATTCCATTGGTTAAAACGCCGCCTAGGCAGCTTTTCCATACGCTAAATATGAACGTTTCCGCCGGGTGTTTTGATAGCCAGGCCACTGGGCAACATTCAAATTCTTCACACTCAAAGATTTGCGGTTCGCCCGTGCCATCACAATTACGAACCAGCATCAAATCGTCGTCTCCACGGCACGGTTTTTCAAAGTCCACGTCGCTACACGAGTAGCCGCAACCTAATCTTGCGGTAGCGACGCGGGCAAGTTTTTTACTTCGGCCTTTGAGAGTTGGGAAAGATCGACCAGCGCATCTTCAATTTCCGACACAAGGCCCTGCGGTGCGAACTCGCTATGGATTAAAGCCTCGCCCGTTTCAATGGGCTTACCATCCAGCATTAAGTTTTCGATCTTAAAAACATGATCGCAAAAGAGCTGAGCTTGCCCGTCAAATGTTTGAATCGTTACCTTGCGGTTTTCGCCTTCCTTTTCCAGCGTATTTGCTTGATCGAGTACGTATTGCTTATACACTCGGTCGGATAGTTTTCTGATGTGGATTGTTACCGGTTTGTAATCCGGATCTTCTTTGTGCTCTTTTCGTTGGTCGCCAAAAAGCGGAATGTACTTTTCTGTTGATTTAAGGTCTAAGCCCATAATGTTTACCCCTTATTTTCTAACTTTTTCATTCGTTGTTCTAGTCGCGTTTGTTCATCACTCACGCGGCTTAACTCCATTCGCAACAGGGATACCTCACGCATGAGGTCCCTTAGTTCAATTTCTAGCTGGTCATTTGTGTTCATCGCGTATTTCCATTAAGAATTCAAGATAGTTTGGAGAGTCCAGGAGAAGGCCGGTTAAAACCCCGGCAAGACTATCAACTAGCGCCTCGTCGGTATAAAGATCCTGGCGACCAATAGCGTCAAAGGCGGCGTGTAGGTCCTCATGGATTATTGTTACAAGTAAAAAGCGACCGCTCAACTCCTTGTTTACCTGGATTCTTGATATTCTGGGCTCGCAACTACCAACAGACTCTTCAGTTGGGGCCTTTCTTGGTATAAGTTTGTAATTATACGGACCAATCCTGTGCCTTCTCGGCAATTTCATTTGATACCCCTAAAAAATGAATGTTACTAAAAGGCCAACTTAATAGAATCTTCGCCACTAGATCCAAGGCAAACCCTAGACTTGAAAGTAGTCTTGATAATCTCACCCTTCGAATCGGGAATTTCAGCCGGGTCGTATTGTACCAGTGGCAAGTAAGCCGCGAAGCCCCTACCATCGGTGGCACCGCTTTGCTGGAATGTTTTCAATTGACTATTGGCGGCGGCTGTAACGGCCTGTGATACCGAATTGTCATCCAGGTAGCAAAGGCACTCATAGGATACTTCCCGGTCTTGTGCGTTGGTAATTCCCTTTGATTTTCCACAGTCGCCCATGTAGGTCTCGGGTTCGGTTTTTTCGTCAACCATGATGGTAGACTCGTCTGCTTTGATGAAGTCGCCATCATCACCCATGGAAACACCACCGCACAAGCCACGAATAGGAGTTCCGGCCGTGGTGGCAGCGGGTTCGTAAGGTCCAATGACGCACTCGTCTGGATGCAGGAAACCAAGCCCTGCGGATAAGGTAAGAATCAACCCAGTAGCGTCAACCGATGTAACTGTAACGGTTTCGTCACCATTAACGGCGTCCGTGATCCTCAGAATAGCGCCCGCCTCTATGCCCTTTTTGAAAACGGCTACGGTTAAATCAGTCGCGGTAACGGCGCCATTAAGCGTGGTATGAACGGACCTAATTACGTCACGGGCAAACCCCTCGAATTGGATTTCGCCAGTTGCGCCCTTGGAGACTTTGATCGTGCATTTATTAAACTTAACCCCAATGCCCATTTGTCCTGTGAGGTTATTGGACTGATGAATAGTAATAACGTTGGTGTTGTCCGCTTCTAGTGTATAATTGCGAACCGCCTTGATTACATCCGTTGCCGTGGGTGCCGTATCTAAGGGCGGATAAATGGTCAGAACATCACTGCCATCTTTTGATACCACTGTGAAATATTTATTTTCCGTTGTGGCGCCCGTGGTGTTGGCGATCTTCCCAATATCCCCTGCATCCATATAGTTAGCGGTCAATTTGATAGCGGAAACTGTAGGCGCGGGTGAGGCGGCAACGGTAGTTGCGGCGATATCTTCGGTTGCAAACATAGTCTGCAAACCGGCGTCATAATCAGGTGCGTTGCCCTGGGTACCAGCGCCGAGCAGGTAAGCTGTGCATGTTACAGCATAGGACTCCTCAAGGGTGGTCTCATCCATGATATCGCGGGTGGACGGGTGATAATCGTCCCGGTTTTCGGCGTTTTGGGTTGCCGTAAAAACAACCTTACTTTTCATTTTAACAGCGTCTGCCCCCGTGGGGGCTACTGCGGTTTCGTAAACGGGTTGGGTGACAAAATATGTCTTGCTATTGCGTCCCAATGCTGTGGCCATTATTTACCACCTTTCTTTTCTTCTTTGGGTTTAGTGTCTTTTTTTTCTGGTTTAGATTCTTCTTTTTCGGGCTCGGGTTGTGCTTCAAGTTCCACAACCTTCCACCCGTCAATTTCAAACCGGCCTACTTCGTCGTTGTGAATCCATTGGAGGCTATCGGCCTTAATTGGCACAACGTCCATAAGCATATCAAAAGGACATTTCATCTGCGTAAACTGAAAGTTCATAGTTATAATTCCTTGGTTGGGTCGTTGGGGTCAAAGTGGAACGTGATATCGAAATATCGGTAAATACGAACCTGATTTCCTTCGACTACGTCGGATGATTCAGCACCTTCCATTGTGGAATATTCGGTATCAATAGCCAGCTCGCCCCATGTCCTATCCGCAAACATAGCACCATCAATGGCCTGTGTTACGCCATCGAGCGACGTTCGGACGGTAGAGGTTAGCAGCGCATCGATATCAGTATCAAAGCCAATGAACACGCTTACATCTACTGTGATGGTGCCCTCATAAAAGCCCGTAATAGGATCGTTTTTAGTTTGCAGAAAAATAAGGCCAACATGATAACCACCATCCTCAGGACAGGCTAGATCATTCCACCATTCCCTACTGGTAACAGACATCGATACGATGGTTTCTGCGGTTACAAGGGCCTCTAGCTTAGTCTGTACTGCGCTTTTTATTCTGTTTTCAACCGTTTGAGTCATACAGATTTAAACCCGGCCCTTTCAATGGTAAGATCCACGGACTTTCCAGCGTTTTTGATTATCTCTGGTCCTTTCTCTTCCAATGCCGCGGTCAAAACGGGCCGGTCATCTTCATGCACTTCTGCATAAGGTACGTTTGCCTGGACTTCATAGTTGCCCAATGATATCTGAATGGGTGGTGAAATACGCCTTGCATAAAGGGTTGTCCGTTGCGTCAAAATGCCATCAACGGGCGGATTAACCAGCTCGCCATTTATTTGCTTGTTGGCGTTGGCAACCTTCCTAAACCGCTTAGTTTTGGCGTACTTCATGATCGAATTAGCGCCCTTTTTAAGGGTCAAATCTAAATCCTTGGGCATCCTTAACCCAACTTTTCTAAGCCCGCTGCTAGTCTCTTTAAGCCCCGTTACCGCCATCTTAATCATCGCTATCAATCCCGCCTATTAGTATTTTTCTCGGTCCCGACTTAGAGTTAATTTGAGCGGTCCAATACTGCGCAAGCGTCAAAAGTCCTTCGATCTTTTTTTTCACGTCTACGTTTCGCGTATCCGGGTTTTTGGGAGCCTTTAACATCTCGGCCTCAACGGCTGCCAGGTTGGTTTTGCATTCTGCTAGAGTGGACATTTATATCTCCTGGATTTCAAGCCAAACGCCAACGGTGGTCCCGTTGGGCGAAACGTAAAGGGTAGCATTTACAGCCCTTCCAATTATACCGGCCCCGATCTCTTCTAAATGTCCGCCCGTGTAAGCCATTGTTAACCCCTACCACACAAACAGGTTGGTGCCATCAGAATACAGGTTCACAGAGTCGTCATCAGCGGACAATACCAAGTTTCCAGCACCGTCAATAGTTTCGGACGCTTCAGTACTAATCGTGATATTCTTGGATGCAGCATTACCACCAGAATCCTTGACAACAATGATCCGGCCCGACAATGCAATCTGTGCGGATGGAATAGTAATCGTCACGGTGTCGGTCGCGGTGTAATCGCAAGAAAGGATATAATCAGTTGCCGCGAGGGTATGTGTCCCGGCTACGATCTTGGCTACATTAACAGACTGCCCACCGCCAAAGCTGACATCGCCATCAAAGTAGGCGGTCCCGTCAATTTCAATAGCATCAGCAACGTAAAGATCCTGACCGTTACCAACATGATCCGGGCTAATGGCTGATTCGGAAATACCGAAGTTTCCCTTTGTAATAACGGCGTACTGAGTAGCGAGGGCGGCTTCAATGACTAGAGAATCACCGGCGTCAGGATCCATTTTAATGGACCAATCATCGTCTGCGCCCATTGCGATCTCTTCATCGTCGCCAAGAACGATAGCGGTGAGAGTAGCTTCACCGGCGGAAATATCGGCGGCGGTAGAGATGCCACCGTCAGCATAAAGGATGCCGTCAATTTCGGCCAAACCCTCTACATAAAGATCTTCACCATCAATAGTTTGGCCCGGGCTACCGTTGCCTATAAAGAGATTACCGACCTGAAGTTGTAATCCACCTGCGGCGCTTGCTACGGTGAGCTTAAAGAGGTCGTCTGTGGCTTCATCATACCAGAAATAAGCGTCATTAGATTGGCCAAAGGCGAGGATTGCATCGTCTACAAGGTAAACGTTAGCTTTAGTATAAACGTGTCCTGTAAGCTCGGATGATCCTTCTACATAAAAATCTTCGCCATCGGGGGTATGAAGAGGTACGCCATTGCCAACAAACATGTTACCAGTCGCAACGTTAAGCCCGCTTGCGGCGGCGAAAGTACAAAGCAATCTGTCGGTGCCAGCCTCATCATATTTGCAAATAACGTCCGGCACTGCACCAAAATTAAGGGGCTCATCGTCGCCTAGGCTAATAGCTGCGGTTGAAAACGCGCCGGTAACGGTAAGATCGCCACCAATCGTCATGTCGTCATTACAAGACATGTCGTCGGTTGCTGTGATATCTTCAGCCTCTAGTGCCGTAAAGTGGGTAGTGCCAGCATAAGCAAGCGCGCCAACCAATATAATGGCAAGGCAAATGAAAAGAGTATGTTTGAAATTCATTTATTTCTTATCCTTTTTTACAGGTTCTTTTTCGGGTTCTGGTTTTGGCTCGGGTTCGGGCTGGCCTTTCGGCGCAACCTCTACCATGGGTCGTTTACCGCCAATTCTGGCGGGATAGGATTTAACAGACATTGTTTTTCTCCAAAGGAAGAGCGGGGGTTTCCCCCCGCCCATTTAATTAGGATCAGTCGCCACCAGTGGAACCGAGAGTTCCCAGATGGTGGGAAAAACCACAAGACATACGACAACGACCCTCGAAGTAAATCACGTTTGTTCCGCTTCGCTTTTCGTCCATATAAAACTCGGGTTTAATACGCCAAAAGAAGTTCAATTCAGCCATGCTAGGATCAACCAAGAACCACGCAGTAGCATCAGACAGATACGGCCATACAACGACCTCGAGGTAGCCTTTGAGAGGATTGATATCGTTGTTGCCAGTACCTGGATAACCGGCAGATTCGATCAGTTTGCGAGCTTGGAATTCCAAACCGGGAGCAACCAAGAGAATCTTGGGTTGCACGTAAATCTTTTCACCGGCCTCATCAAGCTGCCCCTTCATTTGGGTAATTGCTACAGCAAGATTGTCAGCAGTAAGCGCCAATACAGCCCTATTATCATTGGTGGAAGAGCTACGCTTCAGCGCGTGGGCGTCTGCAAACAGTTGCGATCCATCGACACCGGCCTGTCCACCGCTAAAGCCATTATTAAAAATGCCAGCAGCGAGGTTTTCGGTAGCACGTCCAGCGCCCATACCAAGCTGCTGAGACCACTTTTCAAAGACACCATATTTTTTATCTTCCCAAAGAGACCTAGCAATTTGAAACCCTTCGCGATAGGTCTCGTGGGTGTAAGTTACGGTTCCGACTTCTTCCATTTTATCAAGGATGATAGCCTCGGTATCCTCACGAGCGCCCCACTTAGAAAGACCAGCAATAACCAAGTCGTCCTCATTGGCTTGGCCGGATGTTTGAACGTTAAAGAGTTTAGAGTAAACGGGGTCCAACTCGGCCATACCAGCGAAAAACGCTTTTCGCAATCCAGGCTCAAGTAAGTTTCCCCAATTGGCGGAAATCATAGTCATTATTTTTGCTCCTTGGGCAATCGAAAGTTGATTACACCCAATGTAGTTTTAAAAACGGGTCTAGTTTTTGCGTTGATTAAGTCGCGGTAGTGAAGATATGCACAGACGGCCTAATCATAACAAGTGTTTTCTCGGTTGCGGTGGAATCTTCAACAACAACAACGTCGCTATTGGAATCGGTGGTAACGCCGTCATATGTGCCGTTAATGTCCAGGGCGGCCCCGGTAACTCTGGCATTGGCGTCAACGATGGAAAAGACAGCGTTAAAGCCATCAATGATCTTCAAAGATTCGCCGTCGGCGGCGTTGTCAACGGATTCAGCTGAGACGCCCAAAAGTGTGGTAGATCCTGAGACGCCAAAATCGGCCTCACTGGTATCAACTTCGACCATATCACCCAAGGTAACGGAAATAGCATCCTTCATTACCATGGTGATTTCTCGGGCCTGTGTAGACCCATTAATGTAATGGGCAAATTCAAAAGCCATTAGCTTTTCTCCTTAGTTTTCTGTAATTGTTTAATTGCTTCCTCTGGATCGTCACGCCATAAGACGTACTCGGCATCGCTCAACCCGCGATCACGGGCGATAGCCTGCTCTTCAGGCGAAATGCGAACGGTCTTGGGTGACGTACTCTGCGGATTCAGGTCGTCTACTTTGTTGGCCGCTTTAGCAATGGCAGGAAGCTTAGCCTTAAATGTCTCGATTTGATCTTCGCTTGCAATAAACTCAGCGAATTCTTCAAGACCGGCGGCTTTAATTTTATCCTTCAGGCTGGCCTTTTCCTTTTCTGATTTAAGGCCCTGAATATCTTCCTGTAGCGACTTAGCCCATTCCGGCATATCATCGGTCGCTTTTTTCTTTTTAGCCTCTTCCTGTGCGTCTAGCGCCTTCTTAGCTTGGTTCTCTTGGAAGGTTTGAATCCCCTGGGTAACAGCCTGGTCGCGCACCTTATCGATTTCCCGCTTTATTTCGGGGTCGGCAATTGCCTGCTCGTAGGTGAACTTTGCAGCCTGTACTTGGTTTTCATCCGCTTCGTTTTCTTGAGTGCCCTGATCTTCAGTGCCCTCTTTAGTTTCGTCTGCCATGAATCCTTTTCTCCAAATGAAAAAGGCGACCGCCCCCGCTATGGGTTCGATCGCCTTTATGTAGTTTTTCCCGGTGCCCTATGCCCCGGGGTTAGTTATTTGTCTTACTTGTCCGTTGGTGGTGATGGAAACGATACAGGGCAAAAAATAGCGTCAGGATAATGCCGTTTAAACTTGCTAGGGGTATACGCGTCGTCTGCCCCTGCTAATACAACGTCGCCATCATCGTCCACAAAAAGAATCTCTTCCCTTAACTCAAGTTCTCTAGACTCGCAAGCATACCAGCCGCTTACCTCTGGCACTTCGCTTGTCCACTTATCGCTGTCGTCGTCGGGCGGGCTGTCGTATTCGGGGCCTGTCGTGCTAGTCATATAAACCAGCTCAAATGCCTCACGCCAAAGTTTGAGCGCGTCTTTCGCGATGTGGATGGACTCGTTGTCAACGAGCGTAATTTCCTGGTCGCCTTCTTTGATTGTCACTGCTTTTGATTTAGAATAAACCATCGTTTCCTCCTTAGTTATTCCCCTGAGTTTGGATGTTCCTCATCTTTTCCAACTTCGACCTCGACAGGCTTACCGCAGTTTGGGCAGTATAAAATATGTAGGATTCTTTTATCTTGGCCTACACGAATGCCCATCTTGGGGTTTTTTGATATGCTCCAAAATAATGAAGATGCGCTACCGCCCTCGGCAAAGGCTTGCGCCATCGCTCCACAACAAAATTGAAGTTTAGTTTTTTTAATAATCCGCTTCTTTTGTTCTCTCATAACTTACCCCTAAGTTGTTTCTGTTAACTCCGTACGTCGTTACTTTTTCGCCTTGTTTAACTTCCTGGCCAATTCATTTGCGGCTTGCCAATTACCAGTAACGGCAATCGCGTAAACCTGGTTTCCCTTGAGCTTTGACTTCCCAAACGCCCGGGCCTCTTCGATAAGCTCCGTGTCGTCTTTGTAGATGTATCCAACAACCAAGCAGTTGCAATTGGGATGGAATGGAGGTAGTGATGGCTGATATTCTTTATAAAGAAAGCTTGCCGTTTCACCTTCTGCTATCCCCCCTAATGCGTCACCGCAAACGTTGCTGGAACACTCACCCGGTCCTCGTTCGATTTCCACCCCGACTATATCAGGGTCGTTTCTACCATAAGCTAGTTTTGAGTTGGTGTCAACCTCAGCAACGTAGGTTCTGGTAATCGTCCGGAGGTTCTTTGTTAACGCTCCCGATGGTGTTTTAGGGGCCAACCCAAAGGCGTTCGTTTTAATGCGCCTCACAACGTCATCTACAGATAATTGTGCTGTTTCCCCTAATTGAAGCTGCCTATTGACCGCTTCCATATAGCTGTTAACTTGCCCCTTGATTTTGATTCCGAGGGTATCTAGTTGTTCCGCGATCTGGTTTTCGAATAGCCTGAGATTGCCATTTCTACCGGTTGTCTGTGAAGCTACAAGGCCCTGTAGGGTGTTTACGCCCCGGCTCCCAAGTACTGATTCGCCCCATGCTGCATGAGAGTCTTGGATAGCCTGTAACGTTACCTTGTTCCCACTTTTCAGCGCACTATCAAGCGTTCGTAGCTCAGCCTGGATTTCACTCAAAAGCCTGTTATACTCTTTGCGATATTTTTTGCTCCTGGGGTCCAATAAAGCGACCCGCGCAAGCTGTTTTTGTATAGTTTTAGCAACGGCTTTTTCAGCGTCCTTCAGGCTGGCTACGTAACGTTTTAAGACTTTATCGGATAGATTTTCGAAGTCGATTGGTTTCATTTATATCCATATTCGCTAAGTGTCGGAATATCGTTCTCGTCAATAACTACGATATAGGCCTTGCCAGTCTTGGGCATATAGAACGCCTCGTATGATTGGCCAATGCCTAGACATGCAGACACGTGAACTTGCCACGATGTTCCTATAAACTCTTTGCATTCAAGTATTTGATCGCATTGGTTGAACCTGCTTAATATCTTCTTTATTTCGCCCTCCGGCGTTGCGGGCATGGCGTCGTAAGACAAAAACAAGTCGTCATCAGTGTCGCCATCGTCATCATCGTCAGATACGTCTGCAAAAAAGCCCCAAAATACAGGGACTATTATTAACGCGCAAAAAGCCAACACGACCATCAAAATAAAGATCGCTTCAACCCAGTCCATTATTCCCCCTCATCCTCTTCCTGTTGTTTAGCGTTGGCGTCCCTCATCTCATCCAAAAGTGGACCGCCGGCCTCATCCTGCTCTTCATATAAAGAATCTATCTTTTCATCTTCGAATCCCATTTGGCGCAATGCCTCCTTAGAGTGTCCCATTAAATCAAGCATCTTGGCGACCTCTAAGGTATGCGCCGGGTCATCTTGTTCCATACTCGGGAATTCAACGATAACCCGGATCTTGTCCCGGTCATCTATCCCGATCTTCTTAGTCATAATCAGGCTGTTTTCAACGATACGAGCAACGAAGCGAGCAAGCCTTGTGCGCTCCTTAGCCACCTGTGCGCGGCCTTCTGCGTTTAGAATAACGAGGGCCTTGCCTGATGTGTTGACGGTCTGCCCTACGTTGTCCTGCGTGGTCTTTTTCAGTCCGGCTAGGCTATACAGGTGAATCTCATATTGGTCTTTCTCTTTGTATAAAGAATCGTCGGCTCCGTTGCCGGATACTTTCTTGATTGGGAAATCGCAAAGCGTACCAGGCTGAAATGTCACATTACCATCGGCCAATGATCCGCCACTACCACCACCCTCTTCGCGGCAATATAAGCCCCAAGGACCGTACTTATTGGCCCGGGCAATCTCAAGGTTGACACGGGTTAAATTGTCCTGTGCCTCCAATAGATCGGTAGGCAGGGGGCGTCCGTGCGGATCGCCTAGGATCTCCTCACGTTTAAACAGAACAACGGGTATAAACCCGAAGTTGTGGGGGACTGTCTTTGACGCTCCGCCGCCGACGGTTGTAACGACATCCTTTTCCGTGATCGTTCTAATTACGTTTACGGTTGACGTTGCGTCCTTATCTTCATCGGTCACATATGAGTTAGAGTGATACGACTTGACGTAGGCACTGATGTTGTCAATGTTTTCCGGGTCCGTGTTGATTTCGAAGCCCAGATCGTCAATCATGCGCACCTTGGGCGTGTTGTCCTTAAGGCGCATTAATACAGGAGCTTCCCCGTCAACCACGCCGCGCTCATAATACGTGGATACGGCTTCATTTAACGTTACGCCAGATTCAAAGTTATCATTATTCGCCCATGTTTGAGCCTCTTCGGTTAGCTTTTCGTCCTCTTCGCCGTCCTTCATCACTGTGATATTAATCGGGTCCAGGGGGACTAGGGCGTTGCGCTTTTGGATAACCACGCGCATTTCATTTTGGACTGGCACGGCCTCTTTAGCTATGATATCAGTATCGGTCGATGCTTTATTGGAAAACCTATCCTTAAATCCGGTGTAGTGCTTATCAAGGTCGCCATTATAGTATCCACGATACTTTTCTATATCGGTGTATCGTTCGCTCTGCGTGGTATCTTCGTCGGACATTAAAACCCGCCTTTTTCAGATATGATTTTGTCTTTTTTAATGAGGCCCTTGAGGGCGTGGATATTTTTTATTTCGTCTTGTGAATATATCTTAGATTCATTGGCGGTTCGGATAGTAAAAAATCCGTCCTTATGGATGATCTTCTTTACGCCAAAGATGTTGAAGGGCATTTTGCTCTTGAACACGATACGAGCATATGCTTGTTTGAATGTGGATCTGAATAGGATCAAAAACCGTCTCCCACTACCTTGATGGTGTTCAAGGACCGAATTGGCCATTTTCTATAGATTAGGTAGCCCAGCGCGTCACTTGTATGTGTTCTCTTCGGGTCTGCCTTGTCAATGGACCGCGTGTTGAGTTTATAGCCTACCTGCGAAAGATCCGTTATTAACTCATGGCACTGGGGGTTGATGACAACCCCTATGACGCCGTTTGCATTGCCTAGCTTGCCGTTTGTGGCGTTTATCCGGTCTATCTGCCTAGGGTCTGCATTGGGAATGTCGAAGTTGCGAAAACCTGCATTCTTGATTATCAGATAATCGGAAAACCCCGATGTGCTTCGACTGTTACCAGCGGCGTCGCCGAACACCGTAACCCGGTGGGGAGCGTCCCCATAGCCACGGCTTCTAAACTCGTTTATGGCCTCTTGCGTGGTCGAATCCGGTATAACGATTTCATCTACCACTGCCAAGGATTCGGGCTGCAATAGCTTGTCGTCTAATTTGCGTCCGTGCCATGGCTGGCAAACCAACCAAGACATCGGATCGACGTTGAAATCACATGTTAACCAGACCGGCAACATGGAGTTGTAAACGGCGTCCTGGCGGACGTTTAGTGTTTCATCGAAGGACTTGTAACAGCGTCCGGAATGGATATTAATCCACTCAGCATAAATCATCTGTCGGGCCTGTTGAGTACTTAACGTATTTAGAAGTCCGTCAATATAACCGTCGGCAAGGTATTTTGCATTCTCAAATGTAGATCCCTGTATTCGCCAACGTTCTTTTTCTAATTCAGGGTTCTTATCGACTTTATCTTTGAAGAATTCCCATATATAATCATAGCCGTTTGGCCTGGTCGTAACGTCCAATTCCGGGCTTGGCGTGTTTTTCCCGCGCAAACGAGAAATGACAGTCTGAATAGCCTCTTGCTTGGCGTCCCAGGCTTCATCGATCCATGCCCAATCAAGATTCAATCCCTCAATGGCTTCATAGTGGTGTAAGGATCTAACAACGACCTGTGCGCCCCACCGATATGTCAGGACTCCATCGTGGTCCTCAACTGAGCTCTGAACACCCCACCGCTTAGGTGGTTGCTTATTAAATACATAATCTTCATTTTTGCTTAATCCATAATCACGGCGCAACACCTTCCAAAACTCCGATAGAGTAGAGTGGTGTAGTTGGCGCACCGTATTGGCCGATATAAGCCCCAATGAGTTAGGGTACTGTATTGACCTTAGCGCGGCCTTTCGACTACCTATGAGGCTTTTGCCGGACCCCCAACCACCACAAAACAAATTACGTGGATGGTGGGCGTTGAAGAACTTAAGTTGTGAAGGCCCCGCATCCCATTGTTTAGTTGTCGCTGTCATTGGTTTGTAATTTGGACTCTATTTTTTTCTTTAGATCGTCATCAATTGGCGTCTCGTGCATTTCAATATGGATAACGGGCGGTCCCGTTTGCTCGTGGGTTACGTTTTGAGCTTTTCTATAATCCGGGTAAAGATCCTGTAGTTTCGCTAGGTCGGATAAAATCTGCCTAGCATTTGCATAGTCATTTACATCCATGCACTTGGCGAACAAACTCCGCCGCGACTCAAAATGCCACGCTGTTGTTGCTTGTGAATATTTCGCCGCCTCTTCGTTGATTAAATCATAAGCATCAGCAATGTATCGCTGCGTCTGTGATGGGCTTATGCCCCACTCTGCCATTGAAAAATCATGGATTTCATTACTAGCTGCGCCCTCTAGCAGGAGCGCCTTTATCTCATAAGTGCGCCGTAATTTTTCTTTTTTTGTGCATTTTGCCATAATTTATTTTGTAAAAAATTCATCGAAAAACGACTTGGTAAATTTAAGAAAATCAGGACAATCAATTATTTCATACCATTCGTATCGTGGATTCATATTTAAATTCGCACTTGACATCAGGCTAATGTGCCAATTGTCGTTATAAATCAAAAACACTTTGGCGTGATTCAGTGTAAGTCTTACGTTTTGTAATCCGAATATCTCTAACAGGAGAGCGTATCGTGGCGACTCTCGGCGGTTCATTGATTGATCCAATAACCATCTACTGTTTAGTATATCGCCTGTTTCCACAAGGTTATTGACCTCATGTATATCATTTGGGCCAATAGTCCATGTAGAAACGTCTAAATTAGATGGTCCAGCCTTTTTTAATAGTGCCAAAATTAAGTCAATAACAGAAAAACCGCCCTTGCCAATTATGTAAAGATGCGCTCCGTGGCTTAATTCCTTAATGATATCTTGTGCTTTCGTTTGGCGTTCTGCCCTTATTAATTCGGCTTTCCTATTGCCGCTTTTTCTGGAAATCTTAAAATCTTTTTCGTTTTTCCTGAAAACCTTTCCAGCTTCTTCAAGTTGCTTTTTCCTGGTTGACAGATTTCGTTGTTTAAGTTTTATCATTTTTGTTTGTTTGTGAGTTTACTTGCCACACTAAATATTAATCCTCTTTGTTATCAACCGGTCCATGTTGCAGGGCGTGGTTGTTCCGCTTTTCGATTCATCCAATTCGACAAGGCACTACCCATTTGGGTTAAGTATTCCTCAGCGGCCTCTTGTGCTTCCCGGAGTGACGCATACCCGCTGCGGCGAGAAAGAAGGCGATCATTGTAAATTATCGAGAAGCTAAAAGACGCATCCGCCCCTTTGGCAATGACCCTAAAAAGCGAACCGGCTATAACCATTTTTGCGTTCGCTGGTTCCTGCGGGACGCCCTTTACGCCAACCAGACTCGAAAGGCATCTATGCCCAGATATAGAAATACGATCACCACGTAAAAGCTGTTTAATGTCATAAATCTGATCAAACGATAAGGTTGTAGGATAAACACATTCAACTGGTTTATACTCCCACTTGTCACTTAGCATATCATCCCTCCTGTTTGTTACTATTCCAACTATCAGCAAAGCTCTGTACGGCCCGTTCACCGGCCTTCATGGCATCCTCTAGGGTCGGTAGGTTTTTTCCATGGTGGTCGATCATCATCTCCTCTGTCCCGCCTCGATTATGAACCACCTTCCAGGCAAACCCTTTGTTGACACAGCACACTTCATAAGCGCGGATTTCAAAGGGTCCGAACATATTGACCATCTCGGTTGGTTTCCAGTTGCCTTCGATCCAAGGAAAAAACTGTTTAAGCGGTGGTACTGTCATGTCATCTCCCTTAAAATTAAAACTACCCCGGCAGGGCGAACCATACCGGGTAGTCTGTTCGGTTGTGCGTGTTGGTTTCTAAAGTTCGGGACCTTAATCAGACCTGTTTAATGGTCTCCTAATGGGTTAAAAATTAGAGATAACACGAGGTAGATAAATTTTAAAATATATCCACGACACACAGCCTAAATTGGAAAGAACGTCATACCCGGGGGCAGCCGGGAGATTGGCGGTAGATAAAGGAGTCGAACCCTCTGCGCTTTCACACGCCGCAGTTTTCAAGACTGTTTGGCACCGTTGCCGTATCTACCAAAAAGTAAGGGCATGGCCCCAGGCTGGAATTGAACCAGCGAAACGTCCAATCTATACGCGTTAGATTGACGCCCAGGGCAAAACTAGATTAATAAATTCGAAGCCGATAGAGGGACTCGAACCCCCGACAATACGTGGATTACAACTTCCACTGCTCTACCAGCTGAGCTATATCGGCGTAATGTCAAAGATTATACAGCACGGGCGACAAAAAGCAAGGAGGAGTTACTTTTGGAGGGAGTAGTCACCCGTGCCGTAAACTGAAAATTATTTAAAATGCGGCAAGCTTTTGCCGATTTTGGAAATCAACATGCCAATACCATCAAGGATAAACTCAACACCCTTGTGAGGGATGAGCTTCCCAACCTCGATAATGAGTGTGCCCACCGTGGCAAGGATTTCGCCAGCTTCGGACGGATCAAGCTTGCCATCTTCCCTGGCGTCTCTAATCTCGTTTGTCAATTCGTACAGCTTGGAAAGTATGCCCATTATTGATCTTTCTTTTCGTCAATCTTGGATTGCTTGTGGATTTGGAATAAAGATATAAGGCCAATTACCAACATGGCAGGAAGTGCGACCATTGGAGCTATTCCAGCAACCGCAATACCGTAAACCGCAGCAGATCCTATGCCGACTGAGGTTAGCTTTTTGGAGAGTAGTTTTTCGAAACCCATTGTTTTCCCAAAGGAAAAGCCCCTCCCGAGAGGGGCTAGTCAAAATCGGATTAAATTCGTTGTTACTCCGTCGAAAAACAATAGTCACATAATCTTCACTCCTAGAAGTCTCGCTTCTCGTTGTTTATGGCGTTTTGTTTACCTCAATCTCTGATCATACGTGAAAACTACCAGAAAAAATGACAACTGTCAAGCACTTTTTTTAATTATTTTCAACCGCCCAAATTCGTTTCTTACCACGCAATCAAACCGGGTGAACGGAAGGCCGATGATCCCATTCCACTCGAATACTTTTCCGATCCTGTCCAGTGAGCGGAAAACCTGTTGAGTATCGGCCTTTATTTTTGGCACACCCCATAGCCTGGCCGACAGGTGGCGTTGCATCCCTTGCGTCAACCTAACGAACATGCCGTCCACCACGGCGCCGCGCCCGCACATCTCACTGATGATCCGCGTTATGTTGGCGTTGTCGAGTTTTGCCCCGCTCGGATCGCCTTTCCCTGTTTGGTTTAAAAGCACCTGTTCTGGGTCCATCGGTAGCGCCTTGGGGTGCATAAAGCTTTCCCGCGCCTGTGCCCATTTCTCAAGCTTGGACATCACCTGTTTGTTTGTTACCATATTTCAAACCCCGTAGTCTCTTCCTTGGGTTATTGCCTTTTTTTCTCCGCAGATGTCACATGTTCCAATATGCCACGTGTGTAACGTTCCCCTTTCCTTTCCGTTTTTATTCCCACAGTCAGCGCATATCCACATTATCTGCCTTTTCTCTTTTGGTTGTTTCATTCAAACCCCAAAATCAATGGCGTTTGTTACCGGCTTGTCCTTGCCGCAGATATCGCACCTTCCTGAATACCATTTAAAACCCATTGCCACAACCCCTTTTTCACCATACTTTTTCCCGCAATCGGCGCATATGGTTTCGACTTTTCGCTTTTTGTATTTCATCCTTATCCCTTCGCCGCCTCGATGGCTGCGTTGATTTTGTCTCTGGCTTCGATGAATTTTGGGTAACTTTCAATACCGTATACCCTGGGCCTTATGTATTCAAGCACTTCAACAAGTTGCAGGTTTGTAGCCCGCGACCGTCGCACCTCAGCGATTAGGGCGGGAATACACTTGCTCGCAAACCCTATAAAAGACACTGGGTCCATGTCTGAATCTACACATAAGCGGTCGTACTTATTGCGAATTAGCTTAAGATCAGTTTCGGTCATATTGCCTTCCTTTCATTGTTCCAAAAATAAAGGCAATCCAGTATAAGCCTTCCAAGGCTGGTTGTTTTCGTGGAGTTCCATAAATGCGAAGCCTGGACGATTCGCCGCGCGTTGCGATCTCCGTTTTTAAAGTCGGCGCTTATCTGGACCCTATGCTTTTTAAGCGTTGCGTCAACCGATTCTTTCAGTTTTTCATCAATCATCATATCCCTCCTCAAATCCAGGATAATCGTTAGTAATGGCATCCCATATCCAAAAAGTATTACAATCAAGGCATACGCGCCTTGCGCAATCTCCGTTAATGTTGTCATTCGGCGGCTCTGTCGCGTATTTATTGCAGCCGCAATTGGGGCAGGTCCAAAGGTCTAAATTACTCATTGTTGCTCCTTGTTGACCATTTCCCCGGCGTCGGGAATATTGTTTCGACTTTTCGCTTTTTGTATTTCATCCTTATCCCCTTGCCGCCTCGATGGCTGCGTTGATTTCGTTTCGGGCTTCAATGAATATTGAATTGATTTCAATACCATATATCCTGGATTTTATGTATTTAAGCGCTTTTACAAGTCGCCGGTTTATAGCCCGCAACCGTCGCACCTCTGCGATGAGGGCGGGTATGTCAGTGCGGGAGTGGGCGATGAAGTCTAGAACGTCCACGGAGAATCCGCAGAGATGCAGGTTGGAGTGTTCGCAGTCGAAGCATTCAGGGCTTCCGTGATCCGCCGACAAAACAGTATCGCCTCCTTTCGCCTCAATGAAACTTCCAAAGGCATGATCGCCACCATGTTTGAAATCGTGTTCCCACGGCTCGTTTATTGTTTTGGTTACTTTCTCCGCCCGTTCCTCAATATCCCCCAGTTGGTCGTCTGTCATGTTGCCTCCCTAGTCTGTATAAATAAAAATCCATCATTACTCATCCCCACCTCCAAAGTTCGGCATGTCGATAGGCGTGGACCAAAAAACTAAACGAGGATATGCTTTTCGAAAGTTATCGAAAGAAATTCGGCCTGTTCGATGGTTAAACTTTGGACAAATTATAAATTTTGCTTTTGGATCTACAAAAAGCGGGGTTGCCGCTCTATGCCAAAGTTGGCCTTTAAACGCATACCACCCTTCTTTATCGGGGATTTCACTTATCGGATGCCCCTTTGGTTTTGGAAACTGATTTCCACAGTGTTCACATGTTAAAAGTTCGTTGTCAACTTCACTATTGCAAACCGGGCAAATGGGTAAATCAGCCATCCCTCACCTCCTTATCATAAGCGGCCTTTAGCATACCCGCGTATTTCTTCGCCTGCCCAGTCCCGTTGTAAGCCCTTGCGAACGTGTACCAGTATTGATTCTTGGCGGCTTTTAGGCATACGCCGTTGCGATAGTTGGAGAGGAAGGTGAAGAATGACCTAACTTGCGAATTTGGCGAAAGATAGCTTTTAAACATATGTAGGGCTCCAAAATATCCTGCGTCAGAATAATTAAACCCCATAATCTGGAACATTCCCATCGACATGCACTGTGCCGGTAAATAGACCTGTCCTGTATCGCTAGCCATGCCGTCTGCTAGTCTAAGAGCCCTATATTCTCGATCTTGGTCTTTTAGTGTCCCCGTCGGGTGAACGTATAGCCACTCGCCTTGCTCATCATCTAAATATTTATGCCCCTTCCATGGTTGTAGGTGGTTAAATTTAAAGGATTTATTAAAAAGCTCCGCGTTATCCTTCCCCCAAAACTTCCAAAACTTATGGACCTCAAACCGGATAATAACCCGGCCCTCGTAAAATCCATCAGACCCGCCCGACTCAACACTTGCCACGGCCCGCGCAACTGCCGGGTCGAGGCCGTGTTCATCTGCGATTCGGGTTAACTGGTCTTGGTCTTGTGACCGTTTAAAGCTGGCTATTTTCCTTGTCATAACTCAATACCTCCTAATGCCCTGATAGCTTTTTCTGCGTCTCGTTGGGCACTCCAATGCTTTTTAAAGTCGCGTTCGCTGAAGAATGAATAAGCGGCATTGGTCGATCCCCAAACCCATGTCTCAGCTTCGGGGTGGCTTCTTATTCGGACTATATTCTCGACAATAATTTCTCCTCCTCCATGAAGGGGTAGCCTTCTGGTCCCGAAATTATCTATTGTCCACTTCTTGGAAAGTCCCACCTAACTAACCTCCTATAGTTCCAGCAGTTTAACCTTTTCGCCGTAATACAAAATGCAAACGGCGTCTGTCATATTGTTGTCGTCAAGGTTGCGACGTAAAATATTAGACCCGACCCGCATCGACCACACCTTTGATTTTCCCTTTGGAAATTTACCCAATACGGCCCGTTGCCATTCCTGCGGATCGACGAAAACTATCTTGTTCATCCGTGGCCAAAGGGACCTGGCAACAGACGCGGCGTTGTTGGCGTGGGCGCGGTGGGCTCGAAACATGGGAGTAGTACAAGTTGACCGCTCGATAATTACGAGGAATCGCTTGCCTTGAATTCCTTTCAGGTGTTGTTTAAGGTCCATGATATCAACCACGTTAACGGTGGTATCATGGAAGCTTTCCCCGATTTCCTTGTTGGCAACGCCGCACTTTTTTGCAGGGTCGATCGCAATGATGGTGTCGTATTGCTTAATCACGTTTCAGCCCCCTCTGATAATCCCGAGTTTTTCGTTAGCCCAGGGGCGAATGTTTTCCGGTGAAAATGGAAGATTTACATAATATTCTACCACGATACCCTCATCATCGGTGCGAACCTCAACGGGCTTATTCATGTGTTTTGCAATAAGCATAAGAATATCCTTATCTTCCTCGTCTTGCGCGGCAATCCTTACGCATGGCAAATCTGCACTACAACTCCTAGTATAAATACCGCCTCTTACGTTCGTTAGTTTGGCACTTTCAAGCCATTCGCGAGATACTCTCATAATGTTCCCCTTTCAAAATATTGCTCTCTCATTAACTCCTCCGGGTCAAAAAAACGAACCCTTGGCGCGTCAAATTTCATCCGTGCATTTCCGGTTGATCCGCTTCGGTTTTTAATAACGGTAACATTTGCCACCCCCCCATATTCTTCGGGCATATCCTGAATGTTTGTCTTATAGTATTCCTCCAATCTAGATAATGCAAGTATTTTATCTGCGTCTTGTTCAATTGCTCCCGACTCTCGAATATCCGACATCCTCGGGATTCGTTGTTCAATTGGGCGGTCCTCAATTTTACGGTTTAGTTGCGATAGTGCAATCAGGGGCACATGTAACTCCATTGCTACCCGTTTTAGGCCCCGTGAGATGCCCGCTATTTGCTGTTCTCTGTTCTGGCCTTGCCCCGCATCGATTAATTGGAGATAGTCCACTACAATCAATCCTGGACCCTTTTTGTCTAGTTTTAGCTTTTGAGATTGACGACGGACATAATCCACCGTTGCGGCTGCGTGGTCGTCAATGAAAACAGGAAGGCCGGACAGCCTTTGCGCTGCCTTTAGCAACGCCTCTTGGTCCAGGATGCCCCGCTGCAATTCAGCCATATCAAGAGCGGTTTGCCCCTGAATGGACCGAATGCCAAAGTTTTCTGTAGACATTTCCAAGGTAAAAAATGCAACGGGCAACCCCCTTGACGCAACGTTTTCGGCAATATTTAAAGCAAGTGCCGATTTACCCATAGCAGGACGGGCGGCTAAAATAATTAACTCACCCGGCGTCATTCCATTGGTTAAATAATCAAGCTCCTTGAATCCTGTTTTTGGTCCAAGATCTACTTTGCCGCTTTGGATATTTAAGATCCGCTTTACCGCGTCGTTGATAACGCGATCATAGCCAATCAACCCGCCGTTATCGTTTGCTATCCCGTTTTCAAGTTGCAAGATCCTGGATTGATGATCGATCAAAACTGTCTCGATATCACTGTTTGGCTGGATTGCGTCCTGGATTGCCACCTGTGACGCCATGACGATTTGACGACGTAAGGAATTGTTTTTTACTATTTTAGCATATGATTCAATGTTTTGCGATGTTGGCACGGCTTCGGACAAATCAGATAAATACTCGATACCTCCAATCCGTTCTAGCTGGTCTCTATATTCTAGTTCGTTGGAAATAGTCACAACGTCTATCGCGTTTTTTTGGCTAAACAGATCTAAAATTACACGATAAATTGATTGGTTAGCCCCGATATAAAAATCACCAGGTACAACAGAACCAATGATTTTATTAAGCATCATTGGCCGCAACATAACAGCACCTAAGAGCGCAATTTCAGCCTCTTCGGAGTATGGAAGGTCTGGATTTAAAAGGTTTACGTTGCTCATTTTGCTAACCTTCCGCACTCATCACGGAGCGCATAAAAGCAATCATTCGGCTTATTGCTCACGCTGTAAATGTCATAAAGCTTAAAACCTTTTGCGTTTACAATTTTCAGCGCGGCGTTAGATAGCCCAAGGTCGGCTCCGTCGTAATCGGGTTGGCCTTGATTATATCGTTTTCGATACAGCGTGGTTAAATGTGGTTGTATTTCACGAGCTAGGTCTTCAACGCCTTTATTTGCCTCTTCCCATGTCCATTCCCCGGTGAAAGTTTCAAGGCCGTTATTTTGCTGCATAAACTTAATGCAGGAAAAACCTTCCCAAGACCATTTTGATCCATCCGGTTTTTGACCCCGCGCGATGCTTTCGTCATAGTTGGAAATGGCCCGGGTAATTTCCTCCACAGTGAACCCGTCCTTAAGCCTGGCGTTGATAGCGTGGCGTGCCTGTTCAATCGTGTTTGACGATCTTAATTTCTTGGTGTGCTTTGCTTGGTTCCAGAATTCAACCACCGCTGACAGGTCTTGAGATTTACAGTCCGACTTGTCGGACAATGGCGCATCGCCACTTTCTTTATCTTCTTTATCCTGACTACTGATACCTGATACCTGACTACTGATAGGGGCACTTTCTCGTTTAGCCTCACCCTTAGCCTTAACCGCTTTCTTGGTTGAGGCTAAAACGTTTTTTCGTTTAGCCTCAAGGTTAGCCTCACCGTTAGGCTCACCGTGTTCTTTGTAAAAAGTATCCCTAACTTCGGACCATGGAATACGTTCTATGTGCCTGTAAGCACTAGTGTTTGTTGTTGCCGAGTTGTTGTTGTACCTAAAGAACTTATGACAGAAAATGTAGTTGTATTCCTCCCAAAAAGTAACCTTACCATGTAACTTTACGATTGCGTTTTTGACTGCCTTCTCACTTATTTGGGCCAAAGTGGCGATCATTTTAGTTGTGGTTTGGTTCACTCCTGATGCGTTTCCACCCGGTAGCAAAAATATTGTGAAGAAAGTGAGTTTAGTTTTGGCATCTAACTTCAAAAACCAAGTCTCGTTGAAGAGTTTATCGTCCATGTTTCGCATGGTCATTTGGGCGTCTCCGCTGCCAAATATCCCGACCTAACTCTGTGTTCAACGACGATATTAACGGCCTCTCTTGGCGTGATTCCAAGATCTTCTAAGACGAATTTTAAATAATCAATGCCAAAGAAAGCATCTTCTTTTTCCGTGTCGTTTTCAACCTTTTTAGTTTCCTCTTTATCGTTCATACGATCCTCCTTATTCCCCTGTTTCTTCATCCTCAGGGGGTTGGTTTTCTTCCTTGAACTTGGTTAAATTCACCTTGAACGTTTTGCGCTGGTCATATTCAGCACGTTTTCCGGGGTTAAATTGCTGCACTGGTCGATAAAATCCAACGACTCGGGAGTAAACTTCGGTTTTGTGGTCGCACTTTTTTGACAAGGTTTCACCTCTCTGTAAACCCGCGCCATTGGCAGGCTACTGTATGTTGCGTTTAATGACTCACGCCGGTCCTGTATGGACGATGACGTGGATTCGTAAAGGCTGCATGTTTCGCGGATCATACCACGCAAGTTAATAATGGGCAAGTCATATGTGACGTTTCGTTTTTGTGGAATTCGCCACATCTTTAGGGCGCACTTGATCCGTTTTTCTTCTCGGTATATAGCACCGTCCATATAATATGGTTTCCAAAACATGTGACAATGCTTGCAATCTGCACAGTGTACTTTGCTAATTCGTCTCATTCGCCCCCCTACCCAACGCGCCGCAATGGCGCGAGGGCGGTTATAGGATTGTTAAAAAGGAATGTCATCATCGTCAATCGGCGGCGGTCCGTCGTTGTTGGTTTGCTGGGCGGGTTTGTCCTCTGTCTGCCGTTTAGACTCCAAGAATTGAACGTCTCGAGCGGTTATTTCGATCTTGGATCTTTTTTGCCCGTCCTTACTTTCCCATGATCGTTGAACAAGTTCACCGTCAACGAGGATAGGTTTTCCTTTGGAAAGATATTTTTCGCAAGCTTCTGCGGTCTTTCCAAAGCAAACGACATCAAAGAAGCTTACCTCGCTTGCCCACTCTTCGTTTTTCTTTACGCGCCGGTTAACCGCAACGCTCATGTTGCCGATAGCCACGCCGCCCGTAGTATAGCGGATCTCTGGATCGCGTGTCAAGTTCCCGGCCAACGTTACTTTTGCAAGGTTTGCCATTTAAACACCCTTTCTTGGTTCAAATCTGGTTGTTGTTTTCTTTTCGGAATATTCCAACTCAAAATGATTGATTAAGTCTTTTTGGTCGGCCCTTTTTAAGAGTTGTTTTATCGCTGTGGCTGAGAATGCAAGCTTGCCCTTAATCGCCTCGATGTCATGCGTATGCATTAACAGCGGGTCTTTGACTTTAGAGTATGGATAACTAACCGATTCACTAGGGTAGAAATCGACCACAGCGCCATTTGTTTTAATTGACGCACCATCGGATACCCGTTGCTTTAATTCGGCACTTGCGCCCTTTATAAATGCCTTAGCGGCTATCCACTTTTCGGCCAACTCTTCGTCGCTAAGTCCCTGCCATTTCTCCGGAACGCCCTTCCAAAAGTCGCAACGGTCCATCACCATGCAAAGATCGCAGCCGGTAGATGGTTGTGCGGGAAAGTCATTGTTCTGGTTCGCTTCCCTCATCGCGTCAATGGTCGGTTTAATTACATTGTCCCAAAAGATATTAGTATCAAACCGGGTAAATTCAGCGTGTCTCGTTGCGCGGTATCGAAGGAATGCAAACGTAAACTTTACGGTCATAACCTTGGGAAAGTTGCTCAATACCATGGTAGAATAGAAATTAGCCTGGAAATTAGCCTGTATGGTTGACTCAGGCCAGATAGCACGGTTTGTTTTATAATCCGTAACATAGGCTGTGTCGCCTAGGATTGTCATTCTATCCAGGGTCGCATGACAGGCCGCGCTTTTGTTATCCGGGTCTATCGGCTTCCTGTTTACGTCAACCGCAAGGCAGGTTTCCAGCTTGGTTTTATCCCGGTGGGAGAAAAGCATTATAGGGTCTGATTCCATGGAAGATTGAATGTATTCCCAATCTTCACGCATAGACAGGGGGCATTGTGGCGACATTGTTTTAAATAAATCACGGAGCTTGTTAAGGCTCGAATCGCGGTTTATCTTGATGCAATGCTGCCCATATTCATAAGCTACGCTGTGCGCCGCCGTTCCACATAGCATGGCGTCATTAGGTACGGCATGATCCCGCATACTGTATGCGCGTCTACACCGCGAAAAGGTTTCGAAGTTGGATCTTCTTTCGCTCATATCAAACCACCTTGCCCCTCATCGTTATATTGCGGGGCTTCATCCTCGTTTAATTCGATCACGTCACCATCGTCCACAGGTTCGCCAATATTAAAGCAGAACTCTTCAGCGGTGTCAAGTTCTGCTTCGGGGGTTTTAGCGTCCTCGATGGCTAGCTTTGCGCTTGATTGGGTAAGTTGCGCGTGCTGT